>Ga0209278_1000089_pt1 | contig 141924 bp, 121 predicted proteins | sample JI81BgreenDNA_FD_187504 | JGI IMG/M metagenome (GOLD analysis project Ga0209278, IMG submission 187504) | Wastewater effluent complex algal communities from Wisconsin, to seasonally profile nutrient transformation and Carbon sequestration -... | ecosystem: Engineered > WWTP > Effluent > Algae... | reverse complement strand
AGGTGTATATTGCTGTCGCATCAAAGTTGCTGATCGTGATGCCACCATTCGGTGTCGTACAGCTTGGATTCACCGTCGCTAGGACTGGCGTCACCACATTGTTCGGGATACATGGATTCGCTGGATTTGGATCTACATCGTCATCCACGCCGTCATTGTCACAATCCAAACTGCTGTTGCTGAGGTTGAAGTTTGCACTCGCACTCACACAGCTATTTTTTGTAGCCGTTACGGTATAGTTCGTGTTCAACGCATAGCCTGTCACCACGCCACCCGTGCCCACTACTGGACCCGCTGGGCTGAAGGTATATATTGCTGTCGCATCAAAATTGCTGATCGTTACTGCTCCATTTGTGTTACCACTACATCCAGGATTTACCGTCGCTAGGACTGGGGTTGCTACTGGATTCGGGATACATGGATTCGCTGGATTTGGATCTACATCGTCATCCACGCCGTCATTGTCACAATCCAAACTGCTGTTGCTGAGGTTGAAGTTTGCACTCGCACTCACACAGCTATTTTTTGTCGCCGTTACGGTATAGTTTGTATTCAACGCATAGCCTGTCACCACGCCACCTGTACCCACTACTGGACCCGCTGGACTGAAGGTGTATATTGCTGTCGCATCAAAGTTGCTGATCGTGATGCCACCATTTGGTGTCGTACAGCTTGGGGTCACCGTCGCTAGGACTGGGGTTGCTACATTGTTCGGGATACATGGATTCGCTGGATTTGGATCTACATCGTCATCCACACCGTCGCCATCGCAATCAAGAGAGGATGTGCTTGCGTTAAATAAACCCGCACTTGAAATACAATTATTTTTAGTAGCTGTTACATTGTACACAGTATTGAGGGCATAGCCAGAAATAGCACCGTCAGCCCCAATGGTTGGTCCAGCAGGACTAATTGTATATACAACTGTTGCATCATAATTTGATATGGTTACTGTCCCATTTGTATTGCCAGAACATCCTGGAGAAATTACTACAAGCGTAGGTGTTGCTGTTTGGTTAGGATCACATGGATCATCGGGATCACTACCAGACACAATCTCGGCATCATCATCAATACCATCACCGTCCCTATCACCCGCACTACCGAAGGCATATACTTGGTAGGTATTGGGAGCGATAGGATTAGACGTAGAAATGGATCCAGCCGTCAAAGTACTAGATCCTCCAGTAAAGGCCATCAAATCTATACTTGAAGGAATAATGACCCATTCTGTGCCATTCCATCCTACAATTCTCAATCGAGATAAATCGCTACCTGTCAAAGTTGAGATATCAGAAGTAGCAGTCCATGAAAGAGAAATGGTTGCGGGTGTAGATCCGTTGATATCCCAATATTCGTTTGGAGAAACATTTGAAATTGAAGAATTCTTTGCGGTGATTGGGAAAGGACCGGTAGAAGGAAGAACAGGCTCCAAACCGCCTTTAAGACTTGATGTTTGAGCTGAACTTGGGTTCACACCGAAATATGCTGCATCGGTTGGCGCTGCATTTGTAGCCGCGGATATACGGATCGGTCTAAAACGGTTGTTATCCCCGATGGGAAAAACAAACGGGCCTGTTTGGTAGGATCGAGCATAGCCGTCCACATAGGCACTATTGGAGGCACCAGACCAAGACGCTCCAGAGGCGAAATTGAGAAAGCCTTTATTTCCAGTACGTTCTGTACCGATCAGGCCTGGTAAAATCCCAGAACCGCCTGACAAGAAACTATGACTTCCAAAAATAGTCATTGAACCATTCGCGTGAATATAAGTATTGCCACTAGAGGAAGATTGCCCCCAGCAGAAAATACTTAAAAATGAAAATACTAGTAAAAAAATATACCTAGTCATAATTGATTATTTTAATGGTATTCTTTCTAGAAAATTAGAAGATACTTGACGGATTTCGAAAAAAGAACAAGTCCTAATTCCAAAATACCAAACATATATGCATAAATAACTATGGACCAAAGATCCAAATCAACAAGTGGCTTACTGTAGGTTATAGGGAAGGCGAAAAATATCTGTACTTCTTTATGATTCGTGAACTATGCGCAAAGAAGCGTTAATATTTTTCTAACCTTCCCAAACCTCTCCCTATAACAAATTCCGGCTTGTTATCAATGAAATTAAGTTACTGCCCCAATTCTTTAGCTAGTGCTTCTAGATTAGATTGTGCCAATGCAAAGTCAGGATCCAACCCTAAAGCAGCTTCAAATGCTGCCTTGGCTTTGACATTGTCTTTTTGTTTAGAAAAGACAAGGCCTTCAATGAGTTTTACAAATGCATTGATAGACACTGCTTGAAGCTCTTTGTCATTTTTTGGAAGAGAAATTTTCTCATCCTTCACTTTTGGGTCTTTACTCACCAATTGCGCAGTAGATAGGCACTCTGGCAATCGCTCCAGACTGAGCTGAAGCTGCATTAATTCGATACCATAGCCAAAAGCCCCAGTCATCGAGTATAGCTTGCTATACATCTCGGCAGCATCCACCGTGACATTCATCTGTTTGAGCGAAGCTGCTTTGAGCGCCATCAGGCCTTCGTCAGTTGATCGCTTGGTAAGCAAAATGGAGCTTAGCATATTGCATTGATTGTAATATCCCGCATTGAAATATACGTAAGCCAAAGTATCTGTATAATTTCCGTACTTCGTAGGTTCGGAAGCGATCAGATAATTTAGACTACTGATGGCTGTCGGGACATCACCGAGCAGTCTCGCTTGTTCAAAAACCGTCAGATGAACACTGGGAACATCAGGTTTTACGGTTTTTGAACTAGACTTTTTTTGGGCGGATAGGCATAATGGAAAAACCACTGCTAAAAAAATAAAAAATCGTTTCATCGTTACTAATTGTTATTATAAAAAATTATTCTCCTACAGTTTTTGATTTGTTTGTATCCAACATCGCTTTGATCGTAGATACTTCAGCCTTGAGGGCGTCTAACTCACTCACCTGCGATTTCAACCGATCATTCTCAGCTTTCAGTTCTTTGATGGCTTCCACCAAAACCGGTACCACATCACTATAGGCTACGGATTTGGTTTTCATTGCATCATCTGCAGTGCTCACCACCTGTGGGAGTACTTTCTCGATTTCTTGGGCAATGAAACCAATGTGCTGTTTGTCATCGAGCTCTTTGGTAGCATCAGCGGCCTTATTCCAATCAAAGGTGACCCCGCGTAACTGCATAATCTTATCCAAAGCACCTGTAAGTGTACTTACATTCATCTTTAAACGAGCATCGGATAGGTTGACATACGCTGACGTACCAGCCACCGAGCCATTGACATGAAGTGTATAACCAGGGGTAGTTGTAGCGATACCCACTCTTTGGTCTGATCGAAGCGTCATGACCTGTATTTGATTTTCTGGAATAGTGCCTGACATCGTAATATCTAAACGAGCATTCGCATCGGTATTATATTGCCAAGTTCCCACACGAAACTGAACATCAGAACTCCATTTAATACCTGATTCACCCGTACGAAACAATGATAATACACGTTCGGGATCAGAGACTCCAGGATTATTATTTATCAAAGATGGAGCATATAACACAGTTGCACCCGAATTGGGCCAATAGGCTCTTAGTTTGTCTCCGTTCGTACCGATACCTACACCCGTATTATTTACGGTTTGAACCATTATATCCCCTGCATTAGGTAGTCCATAATGTCCGGATGCTGAGCCTAACGAAAGCCTGAAATTACCAACACCATTGTTTATATTAAAGCCTGTAGGTCCTGTACTTACTAATGAAAACTTCTCCACCGGATTGGTTGTACCCATACCCACTCTACCGTCATTAGTCAAATATAACCGCACATTATCGCCATTAGTAGCAAAACCAACGCCTGTATTTGAGATAGATTGAATGGCCAAATCACCAGCAGCAGGCATACCATAAGCTGTTGGTCCAGAGGCTACGGCGAATCGAATGTTACCAACCCCATTGTTGATGTTCATCCCTAGCGATCCAGTTCCTACAATAGATAATCTCTCCACAGGGCTATTGGTACCTATACCCACAGCTCCATTACTTAATAGTGTCATCACATCTGTATCGGTGGCTCCTGCCACTGAGTTCCCGTTAGCTAGGCGAAACGTTGCTCTAGATTGAGAACCGGTACCTCCAAATGACCCTAAAGTGATATCCATGGCTTTATCCCATGAAACTCCACTCGTTCCTGGTCGAACAATCTTAAGTATCGCCTCAGAAGCTACCGCTCCCCCTCCGGCTACTGAACCATTCACTTGTAATCTAGTCGATGGAGCTGATGTTCCGATACCTACATTACCTGCTACCGGATTCAAAGCTAGAGGATATCCCAATGCCAAATTATTTTGGTCTGTACTCTGTATATATCCACCAAAGGGTGATGCTGTAAACGTACCGAAATCTAAGCCATGATTGCCAGACCCATACACTCTAAATGCAGCTCCCGTTGTAGTACCTGACGTAGCTAACCCATTGCCTCCTACTACATGTAATTTTGACGATGGGGTAAAAGTACCTACTCCAAAATTACCAGCTGCATTCAAATACATTCTGAGGTTATCTCCATTGGTACCAAAACCTATTCCGGTGTTGCTAATGGTTTGAATCATTACATCTCCAGCCGCAGGCAAACCATAGTGAGTGGCTGCTTCAGCCACAGCAAATCGTATGTTACCAACCCCATTATTGATATTCATACCTAACGGCCCAGTTCCTACAATAGAAAGTCGTTCGGCGGGGTTATTAGTACCAATACCTATTTTACCTGTTCCAATAAAATTTAAATTATTTGAACCCATCGTTACCGTTCTGGTGCCGGTTAGGGCACCATCTGCATTGTAAAGATTCGTAGCCGATGGAAGCGTCACACTGTTGCCTCCGGATATACTCAATGTACTACCAGCCAATGATAGGGTTTGTGCATCTGTATTCACAGGTAGGCTTTGTGTGCTTAGTGCTCCTGTGGCATCGGCTACCACCATCCGGGAACCTGTTCCGGCTAAATTATTAATACGCACAGCCCCATTCGACTGGTTGATTCGCATACGTTCTGTGCCCGCTCCGGTACTCATCCAGCCACTTCGAAAAATGAAGTCTCCTGTTGTGGCATCAGAGCCAATACCAAATGCCGCAACACCTGCTTGCTCAAAGGTAATTCCCAAAGTACCCGCTCCATTTCGACGAATACCTAGGTTGATACCCTGTGCTCCACCAGAGTTCTCAATTTCCAAAGGATAAGCAGGAGCTACCGTTCCAATTCCTACTCGGCCATCACTAAACAACGACATAATATTCGCATCGGTTTCACCCGTTGAGTTACCATTGGCCAAGCGGAAGGTAGCCATCGATTGAGACCCTGCACTGCCAAACGAACCAAGAGCAACATCAAAAACCTTGTGCCAAGAAACACCAGCGGTTCCTGGTCGAACCATTCGGAATATAGATTCAGAAGCTACCGCTCCCCCACCGGCTACCGAACCCTGAACATGTAGTCTAGTTGATGGGGTTGATGTTCCGATACCTACAGCTCCGTTACTCAACAATGTCATCACATCCGTATCAGTGGCTCCACCCGTCATATTTGCATCAGCCAATCGAAAAGTTGCACGTGTTCTCGCCCAAGTATCTCCAGATACGCCTGAGCTATAACCACCCACTTGAAAATCAAGCGAGGGCGTAAAGCGAACCCCTCCAGTACCCGGACGTACCAATCTCAATAAGGATTGGTTGGGTACATCCCCCGCTCCAGCATTGGTACCCGTGAAGGAAAGCGTATTGGTTCCCATTGTAACCGTACGGTTACCTGTTAATGCCCCATCTGCATTGTATAGATTCGTAGCCGAAGGAAGCGTCACACTGTTGCCTCCGGATATACTCAATGTACTTCCAGCCAAGGATAAGGTTTGTGCATCTGTATTCACAGGTAAGGTTTGTGTGCTTAATGCTCCTGTGGCATCGGCTACCACCATCCGGGAACCCGTACCAGCTAATGAATTTACCCTTAGATTACCTGTTGATCGTATAATTCTAAGTTGTTCTGTTCCATTTGCTCCTGTCCACCAGTTATCCCGAAATATAAAGTCACCCGATGTGGCCTCTATACCAATACCATAAGCACGAACACCTACCTGCTCAAACGAAAGACCAATCGTTCCTGCATTGGCACGTCTTAAGGAGGCATATACATTTGATGCCGTACTATCCGATTGAACTGTAAGTCGTGCTGGGGGAGATGCGATTCCGATCCCTACATTTCCCGATTGGGTTATGTTCATACGTTGCAATCCGTTGGTCATCAAACCAAGAGAACCTGCTCCCTTTGAACCAACAAATAGATTGGAATTAGCCCCAACCCAGCTATCCCCAGCAACGGTATTAACAAAGCCTTGTCCACCACTAGCCGAAACCCCCACTTCCAATTCGGTAGCGGTTCGACCTATATTAAACAAGGCAACGCTACCCGCAGCCCCTGAGTATTTTTGAAGTCCTCCTGCACCAGTAAATGTTAGGCCATTGGCTCCTTGAGTAAGGGTTCGAGCCCCGGTTAACGTTCCATCTGCATTGTAAATATTCGTAGCCGATGGAAGCGTCACACTGTTACCTCCGGATATACTCAATGTACTCCCAGCTAAGGATAGGGTTTGTGCATCTGTATTCACAGGTAAGGTTTGTGTGCTTAGTGCTCCTGTGGCATCGGCTACCACCATCCGGGAACCTGTACCAGCTAAATTATTAATACGCACAGCACCGTTCGCCTGGTTGATTCGCATACGTTCCGTACCCGCTCCGGTACTCATCCAGCCACTTCGAAAAATGAAGTCTCCTGTAGTGGCATCAGCGCCAATACCAAATGCCGCAACACCTGCTTGCTCAAAAGTAATTCCCAAAGTACCCGCTCCATTTCGACGAATACCTAGGTTGATACCCTGTGCTCCACCAGAGTTCTCAATTTCCAAAGGATAAGCAGGAGCTACCGTTCCAATTCCTACTCGGCCATCACTAAACAACGACATAATATCCGAATCGGTTGCTCCACCAGTCATATCCGCATTAGCCAGTCGAAAAGTTGCGCGTGTTCTCGCCCAAGTATCACCAGAAACTCCCGAATTATAACCACCCACTTGAAAATCAAGCGATGGTGTGAAGCGAACCCCTGAAGTACCAGGACGTACCAATCTCAATAAGGATTGATTAGCTACATTTCCCGCTCCAGCATTGGTACCTGTCAAGGAAAGCGTATTGGCTCCCATTGTAACTGTACGGTTGCCCGTCAATGCTCCATCTGCATTGTATAGATTCGTAGCCGAAGGAAGCGTCACACTGTTACCTCCTGATATACTTAATGTACTTCCAGCTAAGGATAGGGTTTGTGAACCCGAAGCAACCCACTGGGTTCCGTTCCATACAACTGTACCAACGGGGACACCGCTTGCAGCATTTGTATTGTAGATAATTTCCCCGACTGAGTTACCCACAGGGGTAGTTGTGGAAGAGAGCGCCTTGTTTGGTAAGTTGATCAATCCCCCTGCTCCATTTGTAGCTAATCTAACCCATCTGGTACCATCATGGTAATAAAAACCAGGTGTTACATCAGCCGCTGTGGCTGTATTGTAAATGACCATACCAGAGGTAATGGTTCCAGACAGCGGTGCGGAGGAACTTGTACTTGTGAGTGCTACCCTAGGTAGCAAAAGACCACGGTTGGTGGTCCCCGTAAGATCTAGTAAGGCATTGGGGTTGATCGTACCGGGATTGGTACCAAGCTTCAAACCCTGCTGCCCGAAGGAAAAAACGCTTACCCCGAAAGCAACTAAAAAAAACAGAATTTTTTTCATGAGAATACGACTATTCATATGGATCATAATTTATCAGCTTCATAAAGCTTTAGATGACATAAATTAAATTTTAAATGGCAATTAATGCCACTCGGAATTTGGAAATAGGTAAAACACTCCTACAAGTTCGTCTTACTATAATCTTGGCTAGAACCATTCATTAGTATTGACTCACGACCCACCATTCGGTCCCAGTGCTCTGTATCAAAAAAGTACGAGCATAGTTAAGGCTGGTTATGGTTGTATTTGGTGATAGCCGTAGGGCAGGACTAAAATTTAGTGTAGCACTATTTTCATCTACTTTACCAATCTTATAAGTTTTTCCAGTTGCGGTATTGGGAGCAGGTAGCGAGGCCGTGGCCGTACTTGAAATATTGAACAACACAGTATCATCACTAGAAGCCAAAGCATAAGAGCCCGTCCGTATTTGAATGGATGGGCTGTTGACCCCCGCTAATTTAAGATCAATCATATTTGCCATGTGGGATAATAGCGCATTTTGTGTGGTTGCATTCATGGTGACGACCCATTGAGGAAGCAACAGATTAGGGGTCGGTCTGTATATGACACCTGCACTTGTTGGCATCTCATAGTTTGGATCCATTTGGTTATCTAATGGTCGAACGGTGATATTGAGTGGATCACTTGCTGAAGAAGCTGTGATCTGAAAAATTTGTCCATTTCCATCCGCAAAAAACATACCCGTCTGCACATTAGCGCCCGTTAATTGTACGCCCCCCATTGAAATTGGGTCATCCACATCTCCCGATATTTGGTAATTGGTTGATGTTGCAATAGGTTGTTGCCTGGGTGTAAATTTTACAATGAATCGAACAGTCGTGGTATCCGTAGCTGTTGGGGTAGCCTGTTGGGCATGAGATATACTTAGAAAAGATAGGAAGACTAAACAAAAAATAAATACCTGTTTCATTTAATATTATTTTTATTGGATTAGAAATTAAGTAAGAACAGATATTGATTAAATCCATCCATGGCAGGAATATTCACTACGAGCCTATTGTTTTCTGCACTTTCATACCGAATATTTCTGGTAGAAATAGCTTTAGGATTTAATGCAAAATTGGCAAACAGCACCATGGGTATGGTCGCATTGAGCCATGAGGTATTGAGTCCATCGGCAGCAGCGGTTTCTATTTCAAATCGCAAGATGGTTTGAGCTGCACTTATTCCCGTCGTTGTTTGGGTCTCAAGTGACCTTGCGGAAATCAGCCGAACGCCTGCAGGTACATTAATTTTAATCGTTTGGGTAGTAGGATTGACCGAATACGTGACTCCTGGTCCACTCGCTGTAATGAACATCCCTGTGGATGATGTTGTACCTGGAAGAGAATAGGACATGACACCACTTGCGGGTGCAGACCAAGTATATCCTGAGGTGGTTTTGGTGAGTACTTGACCATCCGAACCTCCAGCAGGTGTGGCATTGAATACCCACCCTATACCATCAAAGGTGTAGACCCCCGCACCTGCTGCAGGATAGGCTGCACTGCCACTTATACTGGCATTGGTATTATAGACCATCATTCCCGCCTTTGGATTGGAGCCATTGTCTACTAAGCCCCAGGTGGTGGTGGTACTTAGATTGACCCTTGGAAGTAGCAGACCTTTGTTGGTAGATTCTATTTCCAGTTCGGCGGCTGGGTTAAGTGTGGTGGGATTATCTCCCACCTTTATTTGGGCATGTGCAGCATTGTAAACCGCCATGAACAACAAAAAAACACCGAGGGTTTTTAAGGCTTTGATATTCATATTAAATGATTGATAAATTAAAAATTGATGGTGGACACCCCGTCGGGTGAGATGCCCACCATTTCTTTAGTCCAAATGTTAGTCTAATAAGTACCAGTCTGTTCCGTCAGATTGGATTCTGATGGTTCGGGTATAATTTAAGCTATTTATGTAAGCGCCCACAGTCGCTGAGGTGTCACTGACACGAATGGCGTTTGAACCTGTAATACCTGGAAAGGTAAAGGTGATGGCATTGCTTGATTCGTCTACTTTCCGAATGACATATTCGCGTCCGACACATGTGTTAGGAGCAGGCAATGTAATGTCAAAACCAGCTGCAAAAGCATTTGCAATAACTGTGTAGTCGGTCACATCTAAAGTACGGGCAGCTGTTATTCGACGAATGGCTTTACTTACTGAACCATTAACTTGAAGTGTTGAAGTTGGAGTTGTAGTTCCAATACCTACCAACCCTGTTGAGGTAATACGCATGGATTCAACATTATTTGTCAAAAATCGAACCGAAGAAGCCCCAGTAGTACCTAAAAACAAGTTGTTTAAATTCGACTTTAACCAAGTATCACCCGCTGATGTACTATTAAAGCCCAGTCCAGAACTCCCCGCAACACCAAATTCAGCCTCCATAGCGGTACGCCCTAACACAAAAATAGATGGCGCCGTTAATGAACCAGAAAACTTGCTTACACTTCCAACACCTGAAAAAGTAAGTCCAAAATTTCCTTGACTTAAGGTCCTTGCACCGGAAAGGGTACCATCAGTTGTATAAATATTTTGAGAGTTGGTAGCAGATGGCGTTACCCAGGTAGGGGTAGTACCCACCATGGTTAATGTTTGACCAGCTGTACCCGTTGTCAACTTAGACAAGGGTAAAGTACCACCAATATTGGCTAAGTCAAGGTTTGCCTCATTGACATCAACAGAAAATGCTCTTAAAGCCGCACCAGTTGGTGTACCACCAAGGGTCACTCTATTGGATCCTGCTGTTACATTGGCACCCGCGATTGTTGTGGCATCGGCCGATAATACACCTGCTGTAGATAGACTCAAACCTGCTCCGACAGATATTTCAGAAGCGACGCCAGCCGTAGCCGTTGGATTTCCTAATATTCTTGCAGCGGCTACGTTTTGAAGTTTTGCATAGGTGATTGCACTGTTTGCTACATCTGCTGTGGCAATGGTGCCATCCGCGATTTTAACGCTTGTTACGGCATTATCAGCCAATTTTGCTGTATTGACCGCTGCATTCGCAATGGTGAGGGCTGTTGTGCCTGTTACATCTCCAGTGTGTGGCGTAAGCGAGAAAACATTTCCCGTCAGCGTCAATCCTGTACCAGCGGTATAGATATTATTGGTATTGTCATCTGCTGCTGGTGCCCATGTAGTACCATCCCATTTCAAAACTTGTCCGTTGGTAGGAGCTGCGGCTGACACAGTTCTTCCTTGGATTCTGGCTACAGTTGTTGCATTGCTGTTAGCAGCTGCGGTAACATCACCCGTTAGTGCTGCACGCTCAAAACTACCCGCATTTAGTAAAATAGAAGTAGAACCAGCATAGGTAGGTATGGTGAGGGTTTGCCATGTAGGAGCCGTCGTGCCGCCCGTAGAGGTTAGCACCTGACCAGCAGTACCAGCAGGGGTAATCTTTGAGACGGGTAAGGTACCTCCGATGTTGGCAAGATTTAAGTTAGCCTCATTCACATCTACTGAAAATGCTCTTAAAGCCGCACCAGTTGGCGTACCACCGAGGGTTACTCTATTGGATCCTGCTGTTACATTGGCACCCGCGATTGTTGCGGCATCTGCTGATAATACGCCTGCTGTAGATAGACTCAAACCTGCGCCTACAGAGATTTCAGAAGCGACACCTGCCGTGGCCGTTGGATTTCCAAGCAATCTTGCAGCAGCTACGTTTTGAAGTTTTGCATAGGTGATCGCACTGTTTGCTACATCTGCTGTGGCAATGGTGCCATCTGCGATTTTAGCGCTTGTTACGGCATTATCAGCCAATTTTGCTGTATTCACTGCTGCATTAGCGATGGTGAGGGCTGTTGTGCCTGTCACATCTCCAGTGTGTGGTGCATGGGCAAATTCTGATCCTGTAAGTGTCAATCCTGTACCAGCTGTATAGATATTATTGGTATTGTCATCTGCTGCTGGTGCCCATGTAGTACCATCCCATTTCAAAACTTGTCCGTTGGTAGGAGCTGCGGCTGACACAGTTCTTCCTTGGATTCTGGCTACAGTTGTTGCATTGCTGTTAGCGGCTGCGGTAACATCACCCGTAAGTGCTGCACGCTCAAAACTACCCGCATTTAGTAAAATGGAGGTAGAACCAGCATAGGTAGGTATGGTGAGGGTTTGCCATGTAGGAGCCGTCGTGCCGCCCGTAGAGGTTAGCACCTGTCCAGCAGTACCAGCAGGTGTAATCTTTGAAACGGGTAAGGTACCTCCGATGCTATTTAAATCCAAGGCAGCTTGATTAATGCCAATGATAGGTGCCGAAGTGCCGTTGGTGACGGTAATAGGCGCAGTACCAGTTACACTGGTAATTGCATTTCCCGTACTACTCGTACTAATGGCCACCCTGCGCCAACTACCTGATGAGCCTCCCTGCCATACGTAAAAGCCCGGCTCTACATTGTTTGGAGCTGTGCCTGCGGTGGCAGTGTTATACACCATCAATCCATCAGCGGCGGCTGTAGCCCCGCCGAAAGTTGCTGCACCCGCAGCTGTACCATTAAGTCCCCACACATTGGTGGCAGATAGGGCTACCCTTGGCGGAAGAAATCCACGATTCGTGGATTCAATCTCTAAAGCTGCCGCGGGGTTGAGTGAACCTGGATTCGTTCCGATCTTTTGCTGTGCATTTGCCACCACACCTAGACCGATAAAACCAGTCACCAGAATTACCTTCAGGCTGGACAAGTTTATTTTTGCCATAAAAATTACTTTTTAAAAGTTTAAAATATTTGATGTCACAAAGGTAGGATGCGATAATAGGCGTACGGATAATGAAAAAGTAAATATGTTAATATCTGATCCTATTCGGTAGTTTCTATATCCTATTCGGTAGTTTTAGACCCCTATTTGGTATAACAAGGTACAGAAAATGATGTGATTTTGAGCAATAATGCCCTTTTTTCTCGCTGCGCTCGAAATGACGGCGCAATGTGAGGAGCAGGTTTCTCGCTGCGATCGAAAGGACGACACATTGGTGGGATGGAGGGTTGCTCGCTGCGCTCGAAAGGACGGACCAATGTGGGTAGGAGGTTTCTCTCTGCACTCGAAATGACGGCGCGGAGGTGGGATATAGGGAGAGCTCGCTGCGCTCGAAAGGACGGACCAATATGGGTAGGAGGTTTCTCGCTACGCTCGAAATGACAGACCAATGTGGGATGGAGGTTTCTCGCTGCGCTCGAAATGACGGCGCGGAGGTGGGATATAGGAGGAGCAGTGCGAGACAGCTTTTTTTAAGCATGGTGAAAGCTAGCAGCATTTGGGTAGCTGAGCATGTAAATAAGAGCCGCGAAAAAAGCAAGTATATTTGAAGAGAGGCAAACTCTCTACAAAATTTTAAAATATTTTAATATATTTGATTTTGCATTTCTGCTGATCGGTACGGTGTAATTGGTTAATACTGCTTTATTGTCATCTAGATTTAGATGATCAACGAATTTTACATTTATGGCGTAAGATTGATGCACCTGCACAAAATTATCACCAACCATACTTAAAAATTCTCTTAGGGTAGATTTGAGGACATAGGACTTATCGCCTAAATAAATGGTTAAGTATTTATTATTCAAATGGACCATTTCAATTTCGTCCACATCGATAGATTTCACTTTATTCCCAACACGTGCGAAAATCATTCCGATTTCTGTTTTCAAAGATTTCTCCTCTTGTCTTTGGTTCGCAAGTACAATGGCCTTTTCGAATTCAAAGCTTGGAGCCTCCTTATTGACAAATGCAATGGGGTGGTGTGCCAAAATTTCGGAGAAAACCTCCTGGTTATAGAAAGTCGATGTGACTATGATCTGTGTATGCGGTCTCAATATTCGATTGGTCATAATATCGATACTGGTATAATCTTGATCTAAAAAATGATCAAGGATCAAAACATCTGGCAAGTAGTCCGTAAGATAATGAATGGCCTCATCATAACTAGTGACAAAATCAACATTATAAGGATTGAAAGATTTTATTTTTTCCACCATCATTTCGGCATGAAGATGGTTGTCATCTACTATCAGGACTTTGAAATTCGTTTTTATCCGATCGCTCATATATTATCTTTCTATTTGAATTTTACAATAAAAACCTGGTGAATTGTTACTTAGAATATATAACTTTGCAACCATCCTAGCTAAGTGCTTTTTTATGATCCCAAATCCAAATCCAACTTGTGAATCTTGGGATACCTCAACGTCAGTTTGATCCATAAATTTTCTGATATACTCAATTCTTTCCGGGGACATTCCCTTTCCGTTGTCTTTATACCAAATGGTACAACATCCGCTTCCTTCTTCCGCTTTGATGCTAATTTGACTACATTGGGCATATTTCAAAGAGTTATCGATCAAATTTCTAAGGATTACTTCGAGTGACCTAGACCCTATGATGCCCTGCTCCGTTTGATCAATAAAGACCATATCTACACCTTTATTTTTTGCTTGCTCTTCGTAATAATCAATGGCACGCTGGACGGCTGGTCCAATTCTTTCGACCGATTTTTCTTTATCGTTGCCTTTATAGTTTAATTCCATTTTAGACCATTCCAATAAGTTTTCTACAGTTTGATAGAGCCGGATCAAGGTATCTTTGATATTTGATATTCTTCGTAGAACCTTTGGATCGGCATTTCCTTCGAGCTCCAAGTGTAGTTTTCCCAATCCAAAATTCGCTGCAGATAAGGGGCTAATTAAGTCGTGTGCCATAACAGCATATAAGTCTTCTTTTAGATCAAGTACACGTTTTAACCTTCTTGATTTAGATAAGTATAGATACAACAAAGCAGAAAGCAGTATCAATCCCAGTATCATAAAAGCCAAAAAAAACTTAAACTGCTGGTTGGACTTTTGAAGATAGAGCCGCTCTTGGTGTAAATATTTTACCTGACTTTTTGCCTCAATGTCTGCAACGTTAGCCTTGATCATTTTTATGTAATTTTCTTCTCTGAGTTTTTCAATGTCTCTTGAGAAGCTCAAAGCTCCACAATAATCACCTAGTTTTTCATAGGTACGAGAACTTAGCTCTAAAATATCGATATGAAATTGCGTATCAATAATGTGATTTTGGTGAAAGTGTTTCAAGCTTTTAAAAGTATTCTCTAAAACCAACAATGGTTTTCCCAACTGCTCATAACACAAAGCTAAATTGAAATAAAGGACATCCAAAATATTGACGGTACATTCGCATATATTTGAAAGCATTGCTGCCTCTTTGTAATAATTCAATGCCTCCTCCCATTTTGAGTTGTAATAAAAATAATTAGCAATCGCCACCTTTAATGCGATATTTATTTTGGGATACTCAGACCAATTATTTCCATTTTCAATTACATTTTGAATGGTTTTTTGGATCTCTATCTGACCTTCATTAAATTGGAATAAAGAGGTAAGAAAAATTTGATGATGGTATAGAATTCCATACATCTCTATATCTTTTTTTGCATTAGCTAATTCTTCCATTCGATTGTAATAGGTAAACAGTAGTGCTGGTGACCCTAATGAGTCATTTCCCATTGTCAATCGTTTTGAAATCGTGTAAGTTATGAAAAATTCTCCTTCTAAGTCCTTTTGCGTTTTATAATAATCAAGCAGATCTACTAGGCTTTGATGACTGCCTTTGTAATCTTCTTTTTGCTCTCGAAAGACTTGTAAGTATCTTTTCATCATCCACCTAGCCTCGTCATGTGGTAGTGTTTCCATCAATCGCTTGATTTCTTGCCAATCCTCCTCTTTACTCTCTACGCAGTCCAGTTTCTTCAACTCAAGCCTCAATAAATAATCGAGGTACACCAAGCCACCCTTCTGTCGGTATACGGATCTTTCAGATTCGAGATCCTTAATTGAACTTTTTGTTCGGAAGAATGAAAAATCTACCCCCTGCCCCATGAGTGTGGCGTTTGCCAAACCTAAAACAAAAACATGTATGCAGCAGAAAAAACTTAATTTAAACCAGTTATGGCTCCTCATGGTACAAAGTCTTTTTGGTTAATTTTTTAGCCCATTCATCAAAACTAATCAAAAGCGACTACAAAGATAAATTGAAAGAAGAATTAGTATGAATCAGATTACATATTTTTCAATATAAATACCTATTCGGTCGTTTTAGTATCCTATTCGGTCGTTTTAGTATCCTATTCGGTAAAACTCTATACTTACCCTCTCTCCGATACTGAAAAGCCTTCCATACAAAAAAGGCCACTGGCAGCAGTACGAGACCGACCATCAAGGGGTATATGAAAACTTGCGATAAGCATTCAAAGCGGAATGGAACAATCTTCATTTGAGGTTATTTGACCGAAAAGGGATTCTATGGTACAAGTTCAGGAGTATTCATTACCTGTCACAAGTCTTTTTTGTCAAGCCCAGCTTGTTTGATGATGGCTAGAAAAGTACCCATTTTCATGTCCTTACCATCATGTCCGGGTACGATTACGGTTTTATTGGAGATTGGGTTATGATACAGAAAGTGAGCCCCTTTAGATCGCTTGAAAATAAACCCATTGTCTTCCAAAAATTTGATTAATCTCTTTGGACTGAGGTTCATACGTTTTGAAAATTCAGAGAAATTTCCAGCGTATTTGTATCGTCAGGGATGGGTTCTCCCCTGTCTTGCAGTTCTTCGATATACAATTCGATCGCTTCCCTGGCCATGGCGATAGCTTCATCTACGTCAGCTCCGTAGGTAATACATCCAGGTAATCGAGGAACCGTAACTGTATATCCACCTTCGGCTTCCTTTTGCAAATGAATTTTGTATGTATACATCTAAAATTTTTGGATGTGTTTGTATTTGGTAAAAAATAAACACGCTTGGTGAACGAAAAATCTTCAAATTTTTTGAGTACCAAGCCCCTAATCACCTGAAACCGGATGCAAAAAACATAATTCTGCCCCCCCACTCACCGATACTGAAAAGCCTTCCATACAAAATAGGCCACTGGCAGCAGTACGAGACCGACCATCAGCGGCAGAAACAAGCTCCCCAACTGAGCTCCCTGACCAAGACTGATGCTCATGATCTCCAGCATACCCACCCCAAAAAGCAGGGGTATCGAAAACTGGAGCCATCCGATGAGCCTCAACCCAAGTCGATATTGCTGGGCTGCATTTTCAGGAGTGATCTGCACAGGGTAGTTGAGTTGACGTGGGAATTTGGATAAAACGAACATAAACCCGTACATCAGAGTAGCCAAGGCAGGCAGCATGATGAGCTCAGCTTTGTCTCCGAATCTATCAGGCTGACCCGACGCATCAAAATGCATGGGCACACTTTCAGGAAGGTCTTGGTAATACATCCCCAATAAGACCCACAGACAAACTAGGATTCCAAGACTACCAAATTTCAAGAAATGGTCGAACACATTTGGCTTACTCGGTGCTACCTCCGGAAGTTTTACTGATCTAGTATTCATATGGCAAGGTTTTGGTTTTTTACAATCGAATGTTGATATTTATCTAAGGCCCGATGCATGACCCAGAACCAAATGGGTGGCACCAAGGCCATCAACATACTGCTGGGATATCCCGCTGGCAGCTGTGGGCTCTCCTCCATATGACGAAGGATCTGATACTTGCGATTGGCCATATAGTGATGGTCGCTGTGCCGGGTCAACTCAAAAAGAATGATGCGTCCCAAAGGAAAATCACTGTTCCAACTGTGTACAGGCCGAACCCGCTCTGGGATTCCTGAATCCTGGATCTTCCTCCTTAGTCCGTAATGCTCTACATAATTGATGACCTCCAACAAAGCCATACCAGCAAAAGCTACTCCTACAGCATATCCCAAAGCTTCAATTCCAAATAGCCAAGTGACGATTGCTAAATAGCTCAGTTGGAGTGCGGTATTCCACACCATCTCATTTTTCCACCACCTAGAGAAGGGATTGGTTATGGATTTCAGCCTTTGGTACTCGAGCCGCCAGGCACCCGTGTACTGACCTACGATGGAGCGGATGATAAAAGGATACACTACATCTCCCCTACGAGCGGAGGCAGGATCTCGATCGGTGCCTACATTTTTGTGGTGGCCACGGTTGTGCTCGATGGTAAAATGTGGATTGAGCGTCAGAAGTAGATTGAACTTGGCAGCCAGCTGAGGAAGTAATCCCTCGCGGTGACCCAATTCATGGGCTACATTGATCCCCATCCCACCAAGGAGAATGCCATTGCTAAGGAGCAGGCCCCACCATTCCATACCAAATGGTGGCTGGGCTTGTATTCTGTCCAAAAATAGGTACATCAAGATATAGTTGACCGGGAGGCAGAGATACAGCAATAAGTCAAACCCCAAGTCACTACTCCGACTTGGCTCCTGATCGGGTCTCGTATTTTCAGTAGAAACAGGCAGAATAGCGTCGAAAACTGGTACAATCCCAAAAGCGAAAATCACCGTACTCCAGGTCCACCATCCGTCTCCCTCCACTGCCAGATACGCCGAAAATGGTACGAGATAAGCTAAAAGATATTTTAGGTCTTGCCACTTCATGTCGATCTTCTTAATTACTACAAATCCAAATCATACTTTTGGCAAATATACGAAATCAACAAATATCGCACTGAAATTTTACAGCTTTACATCAGCTTTTTATAATAAACGGATTGGCAATAAATGTAGGCATAAAAGTACTGAAGGTTTTTGAAACCAAAAATAATCGAACAAAGAACCTCACCAGGAATGAACCGTTTTTGCAATAGCTACGTTTCATGGAAGATATGGATGAGATACTTAAAAATCCTTTCAGCATAATGGCAGAAGCCGAAATTACAAACAAACTTCTTTAAGAAGCGATGAGAATCAAAATGAGCATCAACATCCAACACTGTAGATCATGAAAGTAATAGTGGATATACCTGATAATGAAGCTACTTTCGCAATGAAAGTATTGAAAAGCCTTTCTTTTGTTAAAAAAATTAAACCGATGAGTGTGGCTAAGGTTGATTTATGGGAAGACCTACAAGATGCTGCCGAACAAGTACGCATGCACAAGAAGGGAAAAATAAAACTAAAAACGGCCCAAGATTTACTAAATGAACTTTAGTATTATACCCACTTATCGCTTTGAGAAAGAACTCAAAAGACTGGCCAAAATATTTCCATCTCTCAAAAATGAATTTGCCGAACTGATTCGTTAGATTTCAGAAAACCCCCAAATTGGTACTTCTCTTGGCAATAATTGTTATAAAATCCGAATGGCTATCGGCAGTAAAGGCAAGGGGAAAAGTGGCGGTGCAAGGGTAATCACTTATTTGTATATTGAAAGCGATAGCTCCGTGAACACCGATAAATACAAAACAACTCATGAACGAACGGGAACAGTTTACCTACTTACCATTTATGACAAAAATGAAAAATCTGACCTTAAACCGAATGAACTGAAAGATATGATAGAAAGTTTAGATTTGGGTTAAATTATTTTGTGCCTTCCTGTAAACCTCAATTCTCTGTTATTCCTATTTCTTTGTCCAAAATATTGGTCGTTCTTCTACATTCACACTTTTCAAAGCAGCTCCACAAACTGGACATATACACCCAGCAGAATATGCCAAACCAGATAATGCCCAAGCCTTAGGATTAAAGAAGCCAAGAACCCATATTTTTTAAAAAAGACGGCTTGCAGTAGATTCATCAAAAAACCGGAGCAAAAAGCATAAGTTATATACCACGTCTCACCAGCCGGCCACTGTTCGAGGGGTTCGCGTAGCGCCGTAAGCATGGCGCCCACCCAGAAAAAACGATGGAAGTATAATCCCTCTTTATAGTTAGCCCCTAGCCATAGGATAAGTGTCATAGGGATCAGCCTATAAAAAACCTCCACCTCAAAAGCACCTGAAAAATACAAAAACAGTGAATACGGAAAAGGCTGAAGAAAAGGAGGCAGCTCCACATAGGGTTCTGGGTGCATACATACCTTGATGACCAATACATCCAAGATCCCAAAAACTGCACCTAAAGCAAGGGGTAGGTACCACCTCTGAGCCATGGAAACAGACTTGTCAAAAAAATCTGGAATACGAGCTCTGCCAAATATAAATAAAAAAGGAAAAGCTAGGCACAAAGTTACTACATTTTCTAGCGTCCAGAGCCTGATTTCTGGATAGATTCCTTGAATACTTCGTCCGTAGTAAATTCCTACCAAGGCAATAATCAAAAACCCAACATACGTCAAAATATTGCTCAAAATCGCTTTGGAGCATCGCAGGTCTTTTTCTTTCATCATTAAGAATTGAAAACCAGTCCCTTTTTGATAACATCAAGTAAATTAGACAATCCGTCTAATCCACTCAAAATTTTTGAACGGTGCATACTTAAACGGTATATCAAACCAAGTAGGACTGACCAGGACTGATTTCTGGTGTGAGAAGGCTTCGAAGCTCGCTTTTCCATGGTAGCGCCCCATACCACTATTGCCTACCCCACCAAAGGGCAAATGGTGATTGGCGATGTGTAGAAGGGTATCATTGATACAAGCACCGCCCGAGGTGACTGCCCCTAGAAAATCTTCACCACTTTCCTTCGGCCCAAAATAATAGGCAGCCAAGGGTTTTTCCTCTTTCAGATGATACGCTTTTACCTCCTCCAAATTTTGAAAAGTCAGAATGGGCAGTATTGGACCAAAGATCTCGTCCTGCATCACTTTATCGTCCATAGTGACATCCGTGAGAATTGTGGGTGCCAAATATCGGGTTTGTGGATCTTTTTGCCCACCGCAATAGACCTTACCATCGCCGAGATACTGCTCTAGACGAGCAAAAGCCCGCTGATCGATGATCCGACCAAAATACGGACTTTCGGAGGGATTCTTACCGAACATTTCCTCCCATTGGTGACGAATCTCCGATATGAGCGCATCCTTACACGAGGTGTGTACCCATACGTGATCGGGTGCAATGCAGGTCTGTCCCGCATTGATGGTCTTACCCCAAGCAATACGTTTTGCTGCCACTTTGATATCGGCACCGCGGTCCACTACGCAGGGGCTTTTACCACCCAATTCGAGGATGACCGGGGTCAGATGTTTGGATGCGGCTTGCATAACGATCTTGCCCACGCGGCTACTTCCCGTGAAAAATATCAGATTGAAGGGCAACTCCAGCAGGGCTGTCGTCTCTGCAATATCACCTTGTACCACAGATACTATTTCAGGTGCAAAACATTCTTTCACCATTTTTTCGATCAGCAGTGCGGTGTGCTTTGCAGCAGGGGAAGGTTTTAGGATAGCCGTATTCCCCGCAGCGAGTGCTCCCACCAACGGTCCGATTGTGAGCTGAAATGGATAATTCCAAGGAGCGAGGATGAGTACATTCCCCAATGGTACCGCCTGCCGATATGATCTAGAAGGCAATAATTGAATGGGAGTAGCCACGGCCTTGGGTTTGGACCAAGATCGAATATGCTTTAGATGCAAAGTTATTTCCTGAAGTACGATGCTGGTCTCTGTCAGATAGGCCTCTTCTTTCGACTTGTGAAGGTCTGCCTTTAACGCCACGGCAATAGCTTCCTCATGTGCTTGGATCCACTGTTTCAGCCGATGGAGCGAAGCGATCCGAGTGTCAACGGACTTGGTCACTTGACTAAGAAAGTACTTTTGTTGTCCATCAAAACTTTGTTTGATGTAGTCTGGTGTAGCATATGTGATCATTGTTGTCTTACTTTTATTTTCTCCCTGTAAAGTGCGTCATGGTATCGTACACGCCCAGCCATCGACCTACCACCAGGTCAAATCCCGATGCTGGTAAGAGGGCTTGCGCCAATCTCACAAATCGCACACTCCAAGGCATGCTCACAAATCTCTTTTTCTTCTCGATACCATTCAAAATGGATTTGGTGACGGATTCAGGCTTTAGGATGGGTACGATGGGCGATCTGACCCCGTCAAACATGCCAGTATGAATATAATAAGGTGTCACAGTGGTCACCTCTACCCCCGTTTTTCCGATTTTCATCTCAAGGTGTAGGCTATCAGACCAGCCGACTACTGCCCATTTGCTACCTACGTACACCGACATTTTGGGATTGGACGTGAGTCCTGCAGAAGATGCAATGTTGCATATATGTCCATATCCCTTCTTGATCATCGTAGGCAGAAAAGCGCTAGCGAGATGCATGAGTGAAATGGTGTTTACTGCCATGGTGCGGTCGATATCTTCTGAAGTATGCTCTGTAAAGTACTTACCTACGATGATCCCAGCGTTGTTGATCAGAATATCGATTCCTCCATGTTCTTGGATCAGTGCCTGGGCGGAAGCGTAGACTTTTTCAGAATCCGTAATGTCAATGGCCAATCCGCTGATGGATTTACCACGGTTTTCTTCCAATAGTCGGTCCAGAGCCGCCGCATCCCGATCCCATACGAAGACCTGAGCTCCTGAGGCAAGCGTCTTTTCCGCCATCATTTTCCCAATACCGGATGCCCCTCCCGTGATCAACACCTTCTTTCCTTTCCAATATGACATCTTTTTTTCGTTTGTGAAGCAAATATAGGATGGAATCATTAGACTGCTCTAAGTATATCAAAAAAAACAGTTTTTCCCAGAAATTCACAGCATTTGTTTGGATAAAACAGCTATGAATCGCCTTCGAAAATGGCCCCCGGAAAATCACATCGAAGAAAATATCAAAAAAAAATCACAAAGTGTTTTATTTTTTGAACAGTGTTCAATATCTTTGTGCCAGAATCAAACGATGAATACTCGTAGATGGGAATTTCAGAAAGAAAGGCGAGAGAAAAGGAAGATCTAAAAAAGCAGATTCTGCAAGCTGCCCGCAAGCTCTTTTTGACCAAAGGTGTCGAGCTTACCACTATTAGAAACATAGCCCAAGAAGCTGAATATAGTGTAGGTACGATCTATGTGTACTTCAAAGATAAAAATGAGATTCTCCACGAATTACATAGCCAGGGCTTCCGACAGTTAGGCGGTGAAATGAAAGTACTCTTTTCCGTGGCTGATCCTATGGAAAGGCTGAAAGCACTGGGCCGCGTGTACCTCAAATTTGCATTAGAAAATCCAGAAATGTACGACCTCATGTTCAGCATGAAGGCACCGATCGACTTTGTAGAATCTATGAACTGTGTGGAATGGAATGAAGGTAAAGCCACCTTCAATCTCCTGCTCACCAATGTAAAAGAATGTATAGATCAAGGTCATTTTTCAGGACATGAAGCCGAACCGCTCGCCTATGCCATCTGGAGCGTGGTGCATGGGATGGTCAGCCTACACCTTGGTGACCGTGTCAAAGGCATACAAGTAGCCAATCCAGAAACCATCATCCATCAAGCTTACGAAAGCTTCGTGCGAATGATCGATCCATGATATGATTTTTTTTGTCACGCAATGAACATTGTTCATTATTTTAACCATATTCAAAATGAAGAGCGTCTTATTTTTTTGCATTGGAATGATGATAGGCTATTCGGCTAAATCACAAGCCACACTTGAGGAATACATTATGCTAGGATTTGACAACAATCAAAGTATTCGCCAACAGTACTTTGAGTACGACAAAAGCACACTAGCCTTGAAGGAAGCCAAGACTCTGTTTTTGCCCACTGTGCAGCTTATGTCAGACTACTTCCTAGCTGGAGGAGGTCGAACTGTCGATTTTCCGGCAGGCGACTTATTGAATCCCGTGTACGGCACCTTAAATCAGCTCACCAATACGAACAATTTTCCACAACTGGAAAATCAACGAATTCTACTCAATCCGAACAATTTTTATGATGTCAAGATTCGCACCTCTGCACCAATCATCAATCCAGATATTCGATACAATAGGAATATCAAAAAAGAACAACTAGAGCTCCAAAGGCTCCAGGTAGACTTATACAAAAGAGAATTGGCAAAAGAGATCAAAATCGCATATTTCAACTACCTAAAATCAACTCAGGCAATCGAGATTTATAAATCCGCACTTGCGATCCTGAATGAAAGCAAACGAATCAACGAATCCCTGTATCAAAATGATAAAGTAAATCGTACCGTGGTCATCAGAGCTGAAAATGAAATCACCAAATTCACCACACTGGTCGATATTGCCACACAAAAAAGCCAAACAGCAAAGGCATATTTTAATTTTCTCCTCAACAGAAATCTAGATGAAAATATAAATGTAGATCCGCAGTACAATTCTGCCGCAACTACCTTAGGCAATCTCAATGGTGTGTCCCAAAGAGAAGAGTTGCAACAATTGCGCATAGCTGAGGAAATAACACGACAAGGATTAGGCCTTACCCAGACATATAAAACCCCCAAACTGAATGCCTTCCTGGACTTGGGATCGCAGGGTTTTGATGGCACGGTCAATCGAAATTCGGCCTATTACTTTTTTGGATTAAGTCTGCAATGGGATCTCTTCACCGCTGGGAGGAATAAACTAAAATCTCAACAAGCCCAGGTGGATATCGACATTTCTCAATCAAAAACTACCTATGTAGGCCAACAGCTCCAACTTCAATATACCACCTCTATCCATAGACTTACAGAAGCGATCTCCGAATATGAAGCAGCTTTATCCAACTACAAGACTTCTCAAAAATACTACACCGATATACTCAAACTATACAAGGAAGGACAAGTGCTCTTCATCGAGCTACTAGACGCACAAAACCAATTGATTCAAACAGAACTCCAGGTCAATATAGCACTATTCGAAACGCACATCAAAGCAGCCGAAATAGAAAGGGCCGACACATCTTTTAATCTCAATAAATAATAAATAATGCGTATCAAAAATTTAATCTTCGTAGCTGTCTTGGCCAGTATCCTCACAGCTTGTAAACCCACACTCACCACCGAACCAAAATTAGGAATTGCAGATACCATCGCTGTAAAAACCTATACCCTACAGTCATCAGAAGGCATGGTCACCGTAGCGGGTACTGGAATAATAAGCACAGAAAACGATGCCCGATATTCATTCAAAATTGGAGGCGTCATCCATCGCATTTTGGTGTCAGAAGGAGAATCATTCAAAAAAGGGCAGTTGCTTGCCACCCTCAAACTCGATGAAATCGAAACAGGTTATAAACAAGCCAAACTCGCTTTTGAAAAATCAGAACGAGACCTTAGGAGAGTCCAGAACTTGTACAGAGACAGTGTAGCCACCTTGGAGCAATTACAAAACAGCCAAACGGGTTTTGACATCGCGAAGCAACAACTGGAATCTGTAGCATTCAATCGAGAATATGCCTATATCTACGCAACCGCAAATGGATTTGTCACCAAAAAATTAGCCAACGAAGGCGAAATCGTTGGTGGTGGAACTCCCGTGCTCGTCATTAATGAAAGCAATGATAACGATTGGGTCCTAAAAATTGGGATTTCGGATAAAGACTGGGCCACTATACGTACTGCGGATAAGGCTACTGTCCTCTTGGATGCTTTTCCTGATCAAAAAATATCCGGATATGTTTCCAAAAAACTCTTAGCCGCTGACCAAAAATCAGGATCATTCGAGATTGAGATAAAAATGGAAGCTAGCAAAATAAAGCCAGCCTTGGGCATGTTTGGCAAAGCCATGATCCAAACCAATAAAAAACAACAATATCAGACCATCCCTTACGAGGCCATGATCGAAGCAGATGGCAGAAAAGCCTTCGTATTCGTACCACAATCAAACGGAAAAGTAAAGAAAAAACCCATAGAAATTGTAGGATTTGACAGCGATGGCGTACGCGTAGGCAGTGGGCTGGAAGGCATACAGGAAATCGTACTAAGCAATTCAGCTTTCCTCAATGAAAATTCAACGATTACCATCATCAAATAGTAAAGACCATGAACTTGACCAATTTTTCAGTAAAAAATTACCAATTCACATTGGTAGTATTCATCATGGTAGCAGTCGTAGGTATCGTGACGATGCTGACCATGGCACGGGCCGAAGACCCACAGATCAACCCACCCACCTACCCCATCGTGGTCGTGTATCCGGGTGCAAGTCCGCAGGATTTGGAAGAACTCGTGGTGAAACCTATCGAAAATAAAATTTATGAGCTAGAAAACATCGATAAAATCGTAAGCTCCGTCAAGGATGGTGTGGCCATCATACGCCCCGAGTTCAAATATGGTGTCAATGTAGATAACAAATACCAAGAAGTCATCAGAGAGGTAAATGCCCTCAAATCAGAACTGCCCGCAGATATTCTCAGCATCGAAATCCGGAAAGTAGATCCTAGCGACGTCAACATCCTTCAGATAGCACTTATCAGCGAAAATGCCTCCTACAAAGACCTAAAGGAAAAAGCGGATGAGCTGAAAGCGCAGCTAGAAAAAGTAGTAGACCTCAAAAAAGTACTCGTCTCCGGAGCACCCGAACAAGAGATTAGAATAGAATTACAACTAGAAAAATTAGCCCAATATGGTATACCAGTCAGCGTCGTACTCGGAAGCATACAGAGTGAGGCCGTCAACATTCCCGGCGGTAGCATCACGGCAGGTACCAAGACCTTTAACCTCAAGACAAGTGGTAGGTTTAAGGACCTCGAAGATATAGCAGGTACCGTCATCTACAATGCCAATGGAAAGATCGTCCTCCTTGATGAAGTGGCCCGTGTGGGTTACAGCAATGAAACCGAAAAGCACATCACCCGTCTCAATGGCCAAAGGAGTGTCGTGATTAATGCCGCACAAAAAGTGGGTACCAATATCAGCAATATCCAGTCCCAATACCTGCCGATCTTGAAAACTTTTGAACAAAAGTTGCCACAAAATATGGCGATGGTCACTCATTTTGACCAAGCGGAAAATGTTTCGCTCAGATTAAGGGGGCTTGGCATTGACTTTATCATTGCCATTCTCCTCGTACTTTTTACCTTGGCGCCTTTGGGTGCTAGAGCATCCTTGGTCGTTATGATCGCAATACCACTCTCCTTGGCTTTGGGATTGGTAGGATTGAATGCATTTGGCATATCACTGAATCAGCTTAGCATTGTCGGACTTGTGGTATCCCTTGGTCTTCTGGTGGATGATAGTATCGTCGTAGTAGAGAATATCGAGCGCTGGCTTCGAGATGGATTTTCGAGAACAGAGGCCGCCATCAAAGCAACTAAACAAATCACCATTCCAGTCATTGGAACCACGGCTACCCTTGTGATTTCCTTTCTTCCACTTGTGTTTTTACCGGGTGGTCCTGGAGAGTTTGTAAGAGGCTTACCCTTGGCAGTCATTACGAGTGTAGTCGCCTCGATGGTGGTCTCGCTTACAGTGGTGCCCTTTTTGGCCAGTCGATTTCTGAAAGAGCATGAAAATCAAGATGGAAACATTTTCCTTAGAGCTCTGAAAAGCGCCATTGGGGCCACTTATTCCAAACTGATGAAAATAGCACTTCAAAGGCCTGTGACAACCTTGGTGGTGGCATTTTCGATGTTTGCTGCTTCCATTGCCATTTTCCCTACCATAGGTTTCAAGCTATTTCCAGTCTCAGAAAAACCTATTTTTCTAATCAATATAAAAATGCCCCTTCAAACCAGTCTCCAAGAAAGTGCACGAATAGCTGGAATGATAGAGGATAGTCTACAGCAGCACGCCGAAATCAAATACTTCACCACCAATGTAGGGAAGGGCAATCCACAAATCTACTACAACGTACAACAAGAGGAAGAAAAATTTGATTTTGCTCAAATCTTCGTACAATTGGATATCAACGAAAAGCCAAAGGTCAAAACAGCGCTGATACAAAAACTCAGAAATCAATTTGCCGAATTCCCTTTCGCCAAGATCGAGGTGACGGACTTCGAACAAGGTCCTCCGGTAGAAGCTCCCATTTCCATACGGGTATTTGGTGACAACTTGGATACCTTGCGCAAGCTTTCTTTTGAGGTAGAAAACATCTTACGGACCAACCCCGGTGCTATCTACATCGAAAATGAACTGAATACCCTCAAAACTGCCCTGAAAATCAATATCAATAAAGAAAAGGCAAGAACACTGGGCATTTTTACAGCGGATATTGACAAAACTGTAAGATTAGCAGTAGCGGGATTGAACATGGGGACCTACACCAATGAAGAGGGCGATGATTACGAAATCGTGGTCAGTGCTCCCCGTGAAAAAATTGTAACATTGACAGCATTGGAGCATCTGTTTGTCAACAATGCCGTGGGCACCCCCATCCCATTAAATCAAGTGGCCACCGTGGATTTTGAGACCTCACCCTCGAGCATCAATCACTTCAATAAAAACCGATTTATCAAAGTCACCTCCTCCACTCAAAAAGGCGTCCTAGCGAATGACATTCTTACTGATGTCATACCAAAACTTGATAAAATCCAAATGCCATCGGGATATTACTACAAGCTAGCTGGAGAAGCTGAAAGCGAAAGCGATGCATTCGGAGGGGGATTTATCACCGTGATCATCCTCACCATATTTCTATTTATCGCAGTATTAATCTTACAATTCAAGACCTTCAAAGGAATCCTGATCGTACTCTCCGTCATTCCACTTGGTGTGATAGGAGGTGTGTCCATGCTATGGCTGACGGGCAATCCTATGTCCTTCATTGCGATTATTGGATTTATCAGTCTTGCAGGCATAGAGGTGAAAAATTCAATCTTGCTAGTAGACTTCACCAATCAACTTAGGCAAGAAGGGGTACCACTGATCACTGCCATCGAACAGGCCGGAGAGCTGCGGTTTTTACCCGTCGTATTGACATCCCTGACAGCCATCGGCGGACTCATACCACTCGCCATCAATACCAACCCCCTAATCTCACCACTGGCTTGGGTACTGATCGGAGGACTCATCAGCTCTACGCTACTATCCAGAATCGTGACCCCTGTGATGTACAAACTCATTCCCCCTAGTATCGAAAATTTGTAAACAATTTAAATACATAAACAATGATGAAGCAATTTTTTATTTTAACAATGGTCCTATTTGCACACCTAGGTATACTACATGCACAAAAAGGTGATGCCATCCTAGGTCAATGGATCAATGAGAAAAAGGATTCCAAATTCGAGATTTACAAAACTGGAGACACCTACGCAGGAAAGGTAACGTGGGGAAAAGGTAGTGAAACCAAAGACGTCAAAAATCCAGACCCCAAATTGCGTACGAGAGAGGTCATAGGCCTCACCATTCTCGAAAACTTCAGCTTTGATGGAAAAGACCAATGGAAAGGAGGCACCATCTATGATCCTCGGCAGGGTAAGACCTATGACTGCAAAATGAGATTAAAAAATCAAAACACCCTCGAAGTCAGAGGATACCTCGGTGTATCTCTATTTGGCAGGACCGAGATCTGGACAAAAATTAATTAACTCAAATTATCAAAAAAATGAAAACATTCACCTTAATCACAGGCGCCTCCACCGGCATTGGCTATGAAATGGCGCTCCTATTAGCTGAAAAAAAATACCCGCTTATCCTTGTAGCTCGAAGTAAACACAAGCTCAACCACCTAGAAAAATCATTAACTGCTACTCACGGTATCCCAGTCATCGCCATCATAATGGACCTGTCAGAGCCTGAGGCGGCACAAAACCTTTATATCGAGGTCAAATCTAGAGGCCTAGAAGTAAGTCATCTGGTCAACAATGCGGGCTTTGGAGATTATGGTCTCTTTGCAGAAATGGACCTCGAAAATATGACAAAAATGGTCCAACTCAACATAACGACCCTCATGGCACTGACCCGATTATTTTTACCAGATATGCTGATCAAGAGACAAGGAAAAATCATGAATGTAGCATCCATTCTTTCTTTTCTTCCATTCCCTTACTATACGGTATATTCTGCTACCAAGACTTTTGTTTTGGCATTTTCGGAAACATTGGCGGCCGAACTCGAAGGTACAGGAGTAGAGGTGACCGCCTTATGTCCCGGCACCGTAGAGACCGGATTCCACACGCCTGGTATGAGAAAGACCAATGCCATGAAAAGCAATCCGCCCATGTCCCCAAAGAAAGTGGCAGAAGAAGGTATAAAACTGCTCCTCACTGGTAAGGGTAAAAAAGTGGTTGGCTTCAACAATTGGTTTATCTCAAATTTACCACGGGTCACACCAGATTTCCTGATGATGAAAATCAAAAAACAATTGGCTAGTTCGCAAAATTAAATTCAAAACCATGAATTGTAAAAACTTAAAATTTTATTTCATATTAACTATGCTCCTACTTGCTCAGGTAATGAGTCTAAATGCGCAAGAAAATATAGATAGAGGCCTATACTTGGGAGCACACATTGGGATAAGACATCTAAGACTCCCTGATCAGTTTGCAATACCCATAGACCAAAACTTCTCCGCATTTTCAATAGGTGCAGGAAGTTCTTGGATCCAAAACAGGGTATTAATAGGTCTCGAATTCGCTTCGGCGTCTCATGAAAAATCGACGATGGGATTTAGGCAGCAGTATGTGGGATTTTCCAATACCATATTATTAGGATACAATCTATCAAATATTCCGCAGCTAAAGATATTCCCAACTATCGGATTATCGATGGACAATGATCAACTTATTTTGCAATCCAATGATGCTTCTGTTTTTCAAAATATCAAGAGCCAGAATTTTAGATTACAATTTGGGCTTGATGTAAGACTGAAAGATTCAAACAACATGTTTTCAGGGCTAAAATTAGGATACCATTTACCTCTCAGGAGCAGTGATACCTGGGAAGATACCGTCCCTACCAGGCCCGACGCCACTACTGATGCAGCGCAGACATTCTATTTACTGTTCCAATTAGGTGGGTTTCTTTCTTTTGAAAAAGATACACCATGATGAACTACACGGTGATCTTCTTAGTGCTACTCCTATTCGTAACAGGATGTTTCTTCCAAAATAAAAGAAATACGGACATAGAGGTCTATCCTCTTGGATCTGCACCAAGCGAATCTGACCGCCAAGCCATAATAGATATCCTGCAAAAAAGCCAAAATGTTTTTGAAGATGCAATAGCTGGTCTGACTTCAGACCAGCTAAATTTCAAATCCTCAAGTAGCAAATGGTCAATAGCTGAATGTATCGAACATGTGACACTTGCGGAAATGAACTATCCCGATATCCTAGAGGAAGAATTGAAAAAGGATCCCAATCCAAATTTTCGTCAACAAATAAAAATAACGGACCAAAAAATCCGACCAAAAATGCTCAGTCGGTTTTGGAAAGCAAAAAGCCCTGAAATCTACAAACCTTCGGGCATGTTTAATAATGCTGAAATTGCCCTTGATAGCTTCAGGCAAACTAGAAAGCGTACGATGCAATTCATCGATACGACGAATCATGACCTTCGAAATAGATTTTGGACACATCGACTGACGGGAGTCATTGACCTGTACCAAACCCTCATTTTAATGTCTGCACACCTAGAACGACACACCGAACAAATCATGAAAATTAAGTCACATCCAAAATTTCCAAAATGATGGTCTATTTCCTTCATAAATTAAAAGTACGCAGTGACTTGCTGTTCTACTTTGGCCTACTTTGTTTGGTATTTGCTGCCATTTGCTTCGTCCTATCCTATTTCCAAAATGTGGAAGTCTATGGGGTAAATGCATGGCTCAAACCACTGAAGTTTGCACTTTCTACGGCTATCTTTGTTTGGTCGATGGCTTGGTTTACAGGCTACATAGTAAATTTCAACAAAGATTTGTTCGCTTGGACCACCATCATCCTATTGGGATTCGAGATCGTGTACATCGCATGGATGGCAAGCCAGGGGAAAACATCACATTTCAACGTATCGACCGACTTAAATCGAATCTTGTTTAGTATGATGGCACTAGCCGCGACCTTGGTAACGCTCTACACAGCCTATGTGGGACTTTTATTTTTTACCGATCGAGTAGTTCCTTTGGAAAAGCATTACCTATGGGCCATACGTTTTGGTATATGGATATTTGTAATATTTGCATTTGAAGGATTTCTGATGGGTAGCCGAATGAGTCATTCTGTCGGTCTAGTGAATGATAATTCCAATCTATTCATACTTGGATGGAGCAAAATAGTGGGTGATCTTCGAGTCGCACACTTCGTAGGTATGCATGCACTGCAAGTATTGCCGCTGCTCTCTTGGTATGTATTCAAAAGCTCCAAATGGACTATACTATTTGCCTTTTTATACCTTGCATTGGCTACTTTCACTTTGGTGCAGGCACTGAGCGGGAAGCCATTGAGGAGTTCTCTTCAAATTTTTTCATCCGTCCAAGATTAAGAAGTAAAAGAAATATCATACGTCATCATTCCCGCGCTTGCTTTGAAAATACACGGGCAAAAAAATGAACATCCTTAACTTTATGGTATATTTTTGAGGATGGATGGTGATTGGAAAAAATCAAGGTCTTCTAAAAAGGCTGAATCTGTTTGCCTAACCAAGGCCTTTCAGCTCACGGCCGATGAAACATTTGGGTAATCGCGTACGTTTGAACCTTGATATATGTTAAAATACATTTCATTGGTATTTCCGAGTAGAGAGACTAGTGCCAAAAGATTCGATCGAATAATGAATGTTGCACCACATAATTACCAATTTTGTTCGAATGAATAATAAAACCCTATATCAAGACGAGGCAAGTAATTCAATTAGAGTTTCTGAAATCTCTAGATTTAGCGGAGAAGTATCGTTCAGCAATGTAGCGGCTAAATTCGTCATAAAGGGTGAAGAAACCTATATAATCGACAATAAAAAATTTCTTGTAAAACAAGGAGAGTATATCATAGGAAGCAATAATAAGCTATCGGAGGTACTAATTAAAGATCAAGCTGTGGGGCTTTGTATTGATATATCGAATGATATCATTACTGAGATCCTTGAAACCCTTTTTGATAATCCGGATTTAAATGAATTTTTACTGACGGATAGATTTCTAATCAATAAATACCACTCAGAACACACCAATTTAGGAGTAAAGCTCAATCAATTATCACGGACTTTGTGGTCACAAAATAAAGCAGACTTCCTTTCGACAGAATTGTTCTACAGCATCGGTGAGCATATTGTACACGACCAAGCGGTGGTATTTGACCAACTTTCGAAGTTAAATTATAAAAAACAATCGGTAAGCGAGGACGTATTCAGAAACCTTTTGAATGCAAAATACTATATAGATGATAGCTTTTTGGATCCCATAAATCTGGACGATCTTGTAGGGGTAGCCTTCATATCTAAATATGCATTTATTCGCTTGTTCAAAATCACTTTTGGGATTACACCATACCATTATATCATACAAAAAAGATTGAACTACGCAAAACATCAAATTTTGAAAGGCGAAAGAGTAATCGATGTAGCATTTGCAACCAATTTCGCAGATACTGCATCTTTTAGCAAGGCATTCAAAGCATATCACGGGATCTCACCCTCCAAACTCAAATAAATAAGTGATATTTTTCACCCTATCACCACTACGCTCGATACTAATAAAGCATCCCAAGCTCAGGTCCAAAGGCAGGTTAGTATCCAATGCATTTCCAAATGATCAAACCGTGTTTTCCAATCATTTGAAACATTCAGACATTAACCAAATAGCATTTGGTTGACCTTTTGGTAGTCTAAAAAACAAAATACTTTTGCATTATAAATTTTCAACACAGATTTGAATCATCCAACAAGCATTCGCCCCGTTCAAGTGGTTTTTTCTCAGATAAAGAGATACCCGATGTAGTAACAAGATCACTTCGAGGCAGGCAACCATCTGGACAATCGGATAAGCCAAACCGAAAAAAGCAATATTTGACAACATTTACACGCCCTATATTCAGACTTTTGCCATAAAAAGAATATGAAGTTTTTCTTTCTAGTCCTAATCAGTGCATTCACTATTTTTCTGAGCGCTCAGGATTTACCTCGTAAAGCCTCGCTAGGCGCCCAAGTAGAGCTCGTCGAAAATGGATTTAAGATTACAAATATTTTAGAGGGTACCGCCAAAGATCTCAATCTTGAAAAACAGGACATCATCACTGAAATCAATGGTATCAAAGTGAAGGATCATGCCGAACTCTCCAAAGCAATGTACGATAAACGAGCCGGTGATGAGATCATTATCAAGATACTCCGCAATAAAAAAACCATGACCCTCAAGGGGACATTTAAATCAAAACCCCTGGAGACATCTGATTTTTCCAATGTGATCTATGATGCTGCTCCATACAAAAAAGGGCAACTCAGAGTCATCATCAATAAGCCATTCGGAGCCAAAGAAAAAAATCCAGCCATGCTATTTATACCAGGCTACACTTGTTCTTCTATGGACAACCTAAGTACTAATCATCCTTATAAGAGGATCATAGATGCTTATGCTAAATCTGGATTTGTCACTTTGAGAATAGAAAAAAGTGGACTTGGAGACAGTATGAATACTCCACCGTGTGAGTCTTGTGATCTAAAGGATGAAATTCAAAATTTTCAAGTTGGCCTCCATAAATTAAAATCACTCGCCTATGTGGATACCAACCAAATCATCATAGTAGGGCACTCAATGGGCGGGATAGTTGCACCCGCCATAAGCGCTGCGAACAAGGTGGCAGGCGTAGTGGTATACGGTACTACGGCAAAATCTTGGTTTGAATATCAAATCGAGCTGGCACGAGTTCAAAACAAATTAGCCGGTATGAATCCACTCGATCATGAACAAAGTGTACGGGACCAGTACGAACTAAACTATAGATACTTTATAAAAAAAGAGCCACTTTCAGATATTGCAAAAGACTCCGTCAGCTTAATGTCATTGATAAATAACTTCCAGTATGATTCAGAAAAGGGCATGATCTTCGGACGCAATGCAGAGTACTGGCGGCAAATCCAAGATATCAATCATCTTGAAAACTGGAAAAATACTGCCGCTCAGGTATTGGTTCAATTTGGAGAATCTGATTTTCAGGCGTTCTCCAGAACTGATCATGAGCAAATCGTAGAAACTTGCAATTTCTACAAACCTGGTTCATCGATTCTAAAAGTGTATCCTTCGACGGACCATTATTATGCCAAATCTGGTACTATGCAAGAAGCGTTTGATAAGTTTATGCAGCAGAAATATACCCAGCTATTTGATGAATACAATCACGATGTCGGGAATGATGCTGTAAAATGGAGTCTTGAAGTGCTCAATAAAAGTAGAGATAATGACCAATCAAAGCGGACTTGGAGCAAACTAAACACGGAGCCATACCGCGGAAAACAAGACGATATCTACTTTGTGAATGAGTCTGTAGGATGGTATATCAATGGGCATGGAAAGCTATATAAAACTACAGATGGCGGTGGCACCTGGTCAAAAATATTTGAAAAGGAAGGATCATTTTTTAGAACCATCGCTTTTATTGATGAAAAAACTGGATTCCTTGGTACGGTAGGCACTGATTACTTCCCAAATGTGAAAGATACCATACCACTATATCAGACGATAGATGGAGGTAACACCTGGCAGCCAGTAGAATATACCGGCCCATATGTCAAAGGCTTATGTGCAATTGATATCGTACAAGAACCCTATATCAACCACGGCGTGACCGACTATAAAGTGCACATCTTCGGAGTCGGCCGAGTGGGCTCACCAGCCAATATGATGACTTCTCACGATGGTGGAAAGACATGGTCCTCAAAAAGTATGAACGAAGATTGCAAAATGCTTTTTGACATAAAAATGTTTGACAAAAATAATGGTATTGCTTGTGCCGCAAGCGATGAAGATATTAGCAAATCTAATGCATTGATTTTAAAAACAACAGACGGTGGAAACACTTGGAAAAAGGTATATCAATCCACCAGACCTTTCGAAACTACATGGAAGGTCTCATTCCCTACAGCGACTGTGGGCTATGTGACCATTCAATCTTACAATCCAGATCCTTCCGTCCGACAACAAAGGCTTGCAAAAACTACCGACGGCGGTGCCACTTGGCAGGAAATTCCGCTAGTAGAAGATCACAGTGCTAGGCAATTTGGCATCGGATTCATCACCGAAGATCACGGATATGTAGGCACTATGAACAGTGGCTATGAAACCCAAGATGGCGGTAGGACTTGGCAAGCTATTGACCTAGGAAGGGCTTGCAACAAAATAAGGATATATAGGAATCAAAATAAGATATTTGGCTACGCTATTGGCGTGGACGTATTTAAACTAGACAACAAATAATTATCAAAGTCTAAAACAAAGATCATGGAGCAGCAGAAAGACGTTACTAAAACATTTAACAGAATAGGATATGTACTATTCTTGTTATTAGCCACCTATCAAGTCCTTTTCAGAAAAGATTTTATCGAAGCAGCAAGTTCACTGGGTATTGCATTGGTCTTTGATCCATTCGACCAAAAGGTGACATGGAATGATAGGCCACTTTGGCAAAGAGTCTGGATGCTTGTACACCTTGGCATAGCTGCAGCAGTATTGGGATACGGAATCAGTATTGATCTGTGACCGAAAAACCTTTTTATCCATAAATTTTTGTCCTTAGTCTTCAAAGGAAGTCAATATTGAACCACAAGCTCATTGGAGGGAAATGGATAAAACCACAAGTTTTTGAAAGGGGATGTAGATAATAAATAAATCGAAAACGAGAAAAGCTTCAAATTTCATTAAAACTTAATCCGATAAGATAGGTAGCCAATTTTGTGGGGCGCTGAGTTGTAAAAAACCCACACATTTTTGCTCCAAATCCACATTTGGATATTTGATACCACTCAAATGCAATCCCTGTGGATAGGCCAAATTCTGAAAAGTGGGCACCTTCAAATCTCGGAGATAGGATTCGAAATCCGAGACAGAAGCCTTGCCCAACCCTACTTCTAAGATACGGGCTACTGTCAGTCGGATCATGGCCTTCAAAAAGCGATTGGCTGTAAAATAAAACCGTACTGCCTGACGATCCTGATGCACGAAAAGCTGAGCTTGGGAAATCGTACATCGCGTATGCTTTTGCTTATCAGGCTGCTGACACAGTACCCGAAAGTCATCGTAGCGCTTCATGAGGTCAAGGCAGCCTTGCATAGCCACCAGATCATAATCTGCCATACTGCCCGGAATATAGGTGCTTACTGTAGATAGGTAGGGATCTTTGTTGAAATGAATGAAATAATCATAACTCCTCGCCACCGCTGAAAATCGTGCATGAAATTCAGGCCCAACTTCCCTAATTTCGTAAAGGGCGATGTCCTCTGGCAGTCGGCGATTGATCACCAAAACTTTACTCAGATCGATGGCCCTATCAAGATCTGCATGCGCCAAAAACTGACTCGCATGTACGCCCGCATCCGTACGCCCACATGCGACCAATGCCACAGGTACACCCAGCACCTCAGCAAGGACCGATTCGAGCACCTGCTGTACACTTTGGGCAGCATTCTTCTGTCGCTGCCATCCTTGGTAATGCGTCCCTAGGTAAGAAAGATGAAAGAGGTATCTGGGCATATTTTTTTGTAAGTAAAGAGACCCAACACTTGTGGCATTGGGTCTCTAAAAATGTTTATTTTAAGATGTTTCAAATCTATAACTAAGATTGCTCCAATGGTCCGAAAAACTACCTATCAGTCCACCAATAATTTGATCTGTTTGCCGAAACCTTCCCTGAAGATCCGCATGATAGTGGATAGTCGAATGTCAGAAGCATTGTTTTCGATTCTAGAAATATAACTTTTAGTGGTGCCGCATTTGTTGGCTAATTCTTCTTGAGTCATACCTTCTTTGACTCGCAAATCCTGAAGTAATACCCCTAATTTGAATGCTTCAAAGCCTTCTGTATATTCCGTCCTCGTCAATGTGCCTTCTTTGCCATACTGAGCATCGAGATGATCCTTTAATGTTGTTATTCTGCTACTTTTCATCAAAGAAAGTCCCCTTTTTAAACCAAAAGATTAAATCATATCCTCCGCTCGAACCCACAGGTCAAACTCTTCTGCGGTCACATAACCCAACTCAATAGCAGCCTCCTTCAAAGTACTACCTTCTTTGTGGGCTTTCTTGGCGATTTCAGCCGCTTTGTCGTATCCGATTTTGGTATTGAGGGCTGTCACCAACATTAGTGAATTATCCAGATTGAATTTGATACGCTGATAATTTGGTTCGATACCGATGGCACAGTGGTCATTGAAGCTTTCGCAGGCGTCTCCGATGAGTCTTGCAGACATCAGGAAGTTGAAGATCATCATCGGTTTGAATACATTCAGCTCGAAGTGTCCATTCATACCACCAATGTTGATGGCTACGTCATTACCGCAGACTTGAGCCATAGCCATGGTGAGTGCTTCTGATTGAGTAGGATTCACTTTGCCCGGCATGATAGAAGATCCTGGCTCATTTTCTGGAATCAAGATTTCTCCAATCCCACATCGAGGACCAGAGGCCAGCATCCGGATATCATTGCCTATTTTCATCAAGCTTACAGCTACCGTCTTCAGGGCGCCATGGCTCTCTACAATAGCATCGTGGCTAGCGAGAGATTCGAATTTATTGGGAGCTGTCACGAATGGATGACCAGATATCTGTGCTATTTTCGCAGCTACGAGCACGTCATAGCCTTTGGGTGTATTCAGCCCCGTACCTACCGCTGTACCACCAAGGGCCAACTCTTGCAGGTGGGATAGTGTGTTTTTGATGGCTCGCATGCCGTGATCGAGCTGCGCTACGTAGCCAGATAGTTCTTGACCAAGTGTCAATGGAGTCGCATCCATGAAGTGGGTACGACCTATTTTTACGATATCCATAAATGCTTTTGCCTTCGCATCCAGCGTATCCCTCAACTTCTGAATTTTTGGAAGCGTGTGCTCTACCAGGATAGAATAGGCTGCAATGTGCATAGCCGTCGGGAATGTATCATTGGATGACTGACTTTTATTGACATCGTCATTGGGGTGAAGGATTTTTTTGTCATCGAGCAGATTGCCCCCTTTCAGCACGTGTCCACGATTGGCGATCACCTCGTTGAGGTTCATATTACTTTGGGTACCACTACCAGTCTGCCACACCACGAGTGGAAACTGATCATCCAATTTTCCTTCTCGTATTTCTGCGCAAACAGCTGCGATGGCTTCTGCCTTCTCCTGAGACAGTACGCCCAATTCGGCATTCGCAAGGGCTGCTGCTTCCTTCAATATCGAAAATGCCAGAATGACTTCTTTCGGCATTTGATGTCCGCCGATGCGAAAATTTTCACTACTGCGCTGGGTCTGTGCTGCCCAATAAGCTTGTGCAGGCACATCAATGTAACCCATACTGTCTTTTTCCTTTCTGTATTCCATATGTTTTGAGTTTGTCAATTTTATTTAAGTGTAACGAATAAAATTTCGTTTTTAATGTGCTTGGAGACACTTATCCAACAGCGATCAAGCATCTTTGTTTCTATTGAGCAGATATTTGATAGCATCCTCGGCAGCTCTCAGCCCGAAGAGTGCAGGCATGAAGCTGATTGTGCCATAAAATGACTTTTTATAATTGGAGCCATCCGTCATTTTCAGGCTTGCTTCATCTTGGATTTCGGTGGAATACACCGCACGAATGCCTTTATTGACACCCAATTTTCGCAGTCTTTTTCGAATCGTTTTCGCAAAATAGCAGGAATGTGTCTGGCTGATATCCGCTACCTTGACCTGGCTGGCATCCATTTTTCCACCAGCACCCATGCTACTGACGATTCTGACTTTTTTCCTTTTAGCGGACAATAGCAACATCAGTTTTGGTGTGACACTATCGATACAATCCAACACTACATCAAAATCAGGGGTCACCAGTTCATAGGCCCGCTCTGGAGATAGAAATTCTTCGAGGACGGTCAGCTCTATATTAGGATTAATGTCTTTTATCCGTGCAGCCATGAGCTGTACTTTGGATTGACCCACAGTGCTATGGAGGGCTGGCAATTGCCTATTGATATTGGTAATGTCCACCACATCCCCATCCACAATGGTCATCCGATTGACCCCAGCCCTCGCGATGAATTCTGCGGCATAAGAACCAACACCTCCCATTCCTACGACCAAAACATTGGCGGACCTTAAAACATTCGTCCGATCTCTTAGCAATAATTCCGCTCGCTCAAACCATCTAGTCTCACTCATAAATTTCGAAAAATTTGCCCAAAATTCGCAAAAAGTCACCAACTAGCCAAAGCATAGACCTTCAAGCATCCATTATTGATAAAAATAAGCGTAAAATGGTCCATTTGTCATAAAAACTCCAATCAAAACATCAATCAATGTACGTTCAAAATCATTTTAATGAAGGGTCTCGCTCTAGATCGTACAATCCCTTTCGACCACTAACAGCTGATGCCACCAAACACGCGATCAAAAAATAAATCCCATATTGCCACCCAAAGACCTCCATGCCCATGACTGCACACGCAATAGGAGCCTTGGAGGCACCAGCATACATGGCGACAAAACCTACCGCTGTGCATAAGCCAAGACTCGCCGGCAGATAAGACGAAAGCCAATTTCCAAAATGACTCCCAATAAAAAACAAGGGCGTCACCTCTCCCCCTTTGAGCCCAGCCCCTAAGGTGCCGAGTGTCAAAAAAAACTTCATGACCGCATCATACCATGTTGCTTCGGAGGTCATGATTCGCTCTATCTGCCCCACCCCGAGGCCAGCATACTGCCATCCATCACTCCACCATATAATACATGCGACGAGACTTGAAAACAAAATCACCCAAACATACGAGTTGATCCCCAATGCTACTTTCAAATGCTGTAGCCAATCCATCAGTATTAAAAACAAAAAAGCGGCGCCCCCGAGAAAAAATCCGAAGATCGATGCAGCGACCAATCCGTCCCACGAACCAACCTCCTCCAAAATTTCAGGCTGATAATATGTATGAGGTGGACCAACAAACTGGGCGACTAGGTCAGCTCCCACCGCTACACCCAATAATCCAATCATCCAATACATCTTGACAAATCGAAAAGAAACAAGCTCGATGGCAAAAATCAATGCAGCGCAAGGTGTACCAAAAACCGCGGAAAAACCACCCGCCAAGCCCAACAAAATAGCCCATCGAATGGGTATTTCCTTGAAAAAATGATGCCGCTGTATCCATGCGCTCAGGCCTCCACCCATCTGAAGGGCGGTGCCTTCTCTGCCTGCACTGCCGCCAAAAAGATGCGTCACCCATGTAAAAAAAACAATGTAAATGGGCATCTGTGAGGTCGTCGTATTTTTCCCATCCACATAGTTTTCCACCAATTGAAAGGTGCCCATTCGGGTGGTTTTATCAGCCCGCTGATAGGCCCAAACAGTCACTACACCAGCGAGAGGCAGCAGAGCGATCAATACCGGATACCTATCAAAGATCAGCTGGGCCCATTTCAAACCCATATTGAAAAATGCACCCATACACCCTACGAGTACACAGACCACTATGCAATAAATAAAAATCTTAATCAATGCACTGCCCATAGGACAAATTTACAACATTGTAAGGAATGAACTCAATTTTCGGTCTGCCTTCACAATGGGGACTTCACCCGCCACTTTTTTTCTTACTACCAAAGAAGACGCACATACCAAAATTCTGAAAAAAAAAGACCTCCGAAAATCAATTTGCTTCATTTTCGGAGGTCTTCATTTGCATCTTACTCTAGGAACAAAAAATGAAACCTTGAGTATTGAGCCTAGCCATATTCTAATAAGAAAAATGTGGACGCTAAGGCCATGTATTTTTTATATTCTCATCAACATTCGGATTGGGTCTTCGAGTAGTTCTTTGACCTTCACCAAAAACGTGACGGAGGTACTACCATCGATGATGCGGTGATCATAGGACAACGCTAGGTACATCATAGGTCTGATCACCACTTGGCCATTTACAGCAACTGGGCGCTCCTTGATCGCGTGCATTCCGAGGATGGCAGACTGCGGTTCATTGATGATCGGAGTCGAAACCAAAGATCCAAAGACCCCGCCATTCGTGATGGTAAAGGTCCCACCCTTCATCTCATCGAGGGTCAATTTTCCATCTCGAGCTTTGGCAGCAAGACCTTTAATAGCGTATTCGATCTCGTGGAAATCCATAGATTCTACATTTTTGACGGGAGGAACGACAAGCCCCGTCGGCGTACTAATAGCGATAGAAATATCTACGTAGTCGTGGTACACGATATCGTTTTCTTCGATTTTTGCATTTACATCTGGCATTTCCATCAATACCTGAGCACATGCCTTTGCAAATAGAGACATAAATCCAAGCTTGATCCCATGCTTAGCAACGAACTGCTCCTGATACTTCTCGCGGAAGGCCATCAACGCAGAAAGATCCACCTCATTAAAGGTAGTCAACATCGCAGTTTGGTTCTTTGCCGAAACCAACCTATTGGCGATGGTCCTTCGCATACGGCTCATTTTCTCACGCCGCTCCGCTCTTTCTCCCGCCACATATGTGGAGGCTGTACTAGAAGCCTGAGCTGCTGGAGCAGTACTTGGAGCGGGAGTTGCAGGTTTATTAGCCACTGCTTTGGCGGCGTCTTCTTTAGTGATTCGGCCGTCTTTGCCAGTACCGCGTACAGAACCTGGATCGACCTCACCTTCTCGTAGGATTTTCGCGGCAGCTGGTGCAGGATGACCCGAAGCATAATTTGCAGAAGCGGATGCAGCAGGTGTTTCCTCTACCTTGGCTGCAGGTGCAGCAGGGGATGCCGCGGCAGCAGAAGCATCACCCTGGGTCACACTGGTATCGATTCGAGCCACAAGTGCCCCGATTTCGAGATCATCGCCCTCAGCAGCGATGTGAATCAATTTTCCACTTGCTTCCGCTGGAAATTCAAGCGTAGCTTTATCAGACTCAAACTCGCAGATGGCCTCATCAATCTTTACGAAGTCGCCATTCTTTTTTAGCCATTGGGAGAGGGTGACCTCATTGATAGATTCACCGATCACCGGTACTTTCATTTCTATTACACTCATCCTACTAGTTTTGTAAGGTTAATCAAAAAGTCAGAATTATACAAAATCATGTTTCACATACAGACCACAATGTAGCCCATGTAAAACTACCACGAAGATAATGCAATGGCAAAAACCATTATATGGGATTAAGGCATTTATCGCACAAATATTTCGAATCGATTAATTGTATTTTTAGTTAGGTCTAAATATTATTAGTTGATGGGGGTCTCGCTACGATAAAGTTTATTTTTGGGAATAAGTTTCTCGCTGCGCCCGAAATGTAAGAGTATAAAGTGCTTCGTAAAGGTTTCTCGCTGCGCTCGAAATGACTATGAGGTGCTTTTTTAAGGAATAAGTTTCTCGCTGCGCCCGAAATGTAAGAGTATAAAGTGCTTCGTAAGGTTTTCTCGCTGCGCTCGAAATGACTATGAGGTGCTTTTTTTTAGTAGGTGCAGTGATGCCGCTTCCGCGGCACCACTGCACCTACCCCCCACCAACGGCGAAGCCGTCATTTCGAGCAGCGCGAGAAAACCACCACACAAAATAGCCAGCCTTCAGTGCAACTCGCTACCCTCACGGCGAAGCCGTCATTTCGAGCAGCGCGAGAAAACCACCACACGAAAAAGCCAGCCTCCAGTCCAACTCGACACCCTCACGGCAAAGCCGTCAGTTCGAGCAGCGCGAGAAAACCACCACACAAAATAGCCAGCCTTCAGTGCAACTCGCTACCCTCACGACTAAGCCGTCAGTTCGAGCAGCGCGAGAAAACCACCACACGAAAAAGCCAGCCTCCAATCCAACTCGACACCCACCAACGGCAAAGCCGTCAGTTCGAGCAGCGCGAGAAAACCACCACAGGAAAAAGCCAGCCTTCAGTGCAACTCGACACCCTCACGGCGAAGCCGTCAGTTCGAGCAGCGCGAGAAAACCACCACACGAAAAAGCCAGCCTCCAGTCCAACTCGACACCCTCACGGCAAAGCCGTCAGTTCGAGCAGCGCGAGAAATCGCACACCTGACAGCAAGGTCATCAAAAACCTGCCAACTCCATTGTAATAATCAAAAAAAACTACCTTTGTCCGAAGTTTCACCAGCCAGATGATTCGATTACTTAAATTCTACTTTCAGACTTTTCAAGGCATTGACAGGAATGTATGGATCCTATCATTGGCACTATTGGTGAATCGGTCGGGCTCTATGATCTTGCTATTTCTGCCTTTGTATCTTACCCAAGAGCTTAAAATGGACATAGCAGACTCTGGCTGGATCATGAGTGCATTTGGAGTAGGTAGCATTATCGGCAGCTACTTGGGCGGATGGCTAACGGATCGGCGAAGCTTTTTTGATATTCAGGTAGGAAGTCTTTTCATAGGGGGGACCCTTATATTTGGACTATTAATTTTTCAGGATTTTTGGGGAATTTTGATAACGGTTTTCCTTCACAGCCTCGCCGCTGATAGTTTTCGACCAGCTAATTCAGTGGCTATATCTACCTTTTCAAGTCCTGAAAATAAAACGCGATCCTTTACCCTGATGCGTATGGCGATCAATCTAGGATTTTCGATCGGTCCTGCTTTAGGAGGGCTAGCAGCCGTGACCTTAGGATACCACACTTTATTTATCTATGATGCTATTACTTGTATAGCAGCAGCTTTGATTTTGATATTCCTTATCCCAAAAAAAGATATGGACGCTGCCAAATCAAAAAAGCTCAAAGAAAAACAAACTGAAACTGATACCTTGAGTGCCTACCAAGATACGCCCTATCTGACGTTTGTCTTGGGCGTTGTGATCTACGGCATTTGTTTTTTTCAGTTGTTTGCATCCGTGCCCATCTACCTAAAGAGTAGTTTTGGGTATCCCGAAAATTTCATAGGGAATCTCATAGCCTTCAATGGACTTCTTATTGTTTTCTTCGAAATGCCCATCATCAATAAAATCGGTAACTTTCCTCGCCCTCTTCGAATGATAGCCATTGGCTGCGGACTTATGGCCTTGGCATTTTTGTGTTTGGTGCTTGGGGGGTCCAGCCTTTTGGGGCTTACCTTGTTTATCATCTTCATTACGTTTTCTGAGATTTTGGTCATGCCCTTTATGATCAATATTGCCATTGGTAGACCACACGCAAGCCGTCAAGGTCAGTACATGGCCCTGTATTCTATCGCTTATGGATTAGCTCACATCATCAGTCCAGCCATGGGTATGAAAATCGCAAAACACTTTGGTTTTTCGCCACTATACATTTTCATAATTCTTGCTAGCCTTGTGCTTGGAATTTGGAATTTCAACAGGAAACCTATGTTGGCCCCGAAAACCATATCTTGAATATCCATCTAGATAAGAACTTCCACCCATTTTCCCATTCCATTCGGATACCTTATATTTGCATCACCATCGTGAGAATGACTCCGGTGTTCATTTCGAAAATAAAAAATCATAGCAAATGGCAAATAACTTACTTGCTGGCAAAAAAGGGATCATCTTCGGTGCCCTCGACGAAAAATCTATCGCTTGGAAAGTAGCGGAGCAGTGTGTAGCACAGGGTGCACAGATCGTACTGACCAATGCCCCCGTGGCAATGAGAATGGGCGAAATTCAAGGACTTGCAGATAAACTCAATGCTCCTATCATACCCGCTGACGCTACCGAATTAGCAGACCTCGAAGCCTTGATCGATCAGTCTATGGCACATTTCGGAGGGAAGATAGATTTCATCCTGCATTCCATCGGTATGAGTATCAATGTCCGAAAGAAAAAAGAGTACACCGACTTAAACTACGAGTGGATGCTGAAATCACTCGATGTATCCGCGATTTCCTTTCATAAACTGATGCAGACAGCCATAAAAAAGGATGCTATGAATGAGTGGGGCAGTATCGTAGCACTGACTTATATCGCCGCTCAACGTACCTTCCCCGATTACTCCGAGATGGCAGAAGCAAAGGCACTACTCGAAAGTTTTGCTAGAAGTTTTGGATACCACTGGGCTAAAAAAGCGAAAGTGCGAGTCAATACCATCAGCCAATCCCCTACGGTCACCACTGCGGGATCAGGGGTGAAAGGCTTCACGGATTTCTTTGGTTATGCCGATAAAATGTCGCCACTTGGTAATGCCGATGCACTTGCTTGTGCTGACTACTGTGTGAGTCTTTTCTCAGATTTGACCCGTATGGTCACCATGCAAAATCTATTTCACGATGGCGGATTTAGCTCCATGGGAATGGCACCAGAAATTCTAGACCAAGAATAAATACTACTTCTCGAGATGACGGGTGAATGATAAAGCCTCCAGCATTCTCAAAAAATGAGGCGGATATGATGCCTTCAAAAGAATATCTGCTCCTGAATAAGGGTGCTTAAAACGGAGCAATTTGGCATGAAGAAGCATTTCGCTCATGTCAAATTGCTCCAAAAAAAATCTATTCTGCTTGTTACATCCATGTGGCCTATCACCGATGATCGGATGAAAAATGTGCGACATGTGCTTTCTAAGCTGATGCTGTCGCCCAGTGATCGGATCCAACTCTACCAAACTGTATCGAGATGTAGGGTGCTTTCCAAAAGGGACAGCCAATTCCACCCGCTCCAAACAGCGATAGGCCGATTGTGCAGATTGCAGTTTCCCATTGTCATTCGTCACATCATAGTCTATCAGTCCAGCATCATCTGTGTAGCCCCGAACAATGGCATGATACCTCTTTTCCATGTTTCGTTCACGAAACTGTTCTGACAACAGGGCGTGTGCTTCCTTTGTCTTTCCTAAGAGCAATACCCCTGAAGTCTTTCGATCCAAGCGATGTACGGGATGCACATGCTGACCTATTTGGTCTCGCAGCGACTGCACTACAAAGACTTTGGCCGTGGGATCTAGCTTGGTCCGGTGTACAAAGATACCGGAAGGTTTATTGACTGCTACCAACCATTGGTCCTCATAAATGATTTCTAAAATCAGTGGTGCACTATCGTTATCCTCCATATCTGTTGTGAAAATCAAATAGTTGATTGTTTAATTTTTGGAGGTATAAGCTGATTCTACTTCTGCTCAATAGTTTGAATGCATCAATGATATTAAAGGTAGCTTTAGAAGGAAATGAGGTCGGAAGTGGCGTGTTATCTAAGTTGCGAAATTCAAACAAATGATCTGCATCACCACGTACCAACAAAAGAAAGTCATCATCCGTCAATGCTAAATTTGGATCCAGGTTGCCTTCTTGATCAAGGAAGATCCCCTTGCGTACTCCATTGGTAAGTTGGTAGGATAGACTATCTGGCATGAACAGAACTTTGGAAAATTTATAGTTTTTTTCGAAGGCCAAAATGGTTTTCATCTTTATTAGATTACGGTCGTCAAGATGATCATCTAATTGCTTTTTGAAACTGGCACGCTCCTCTGCTGAATACCTTGAATCTTGTGAAAGCATTCGAAGTTTTTGAATTTTGGGATTGTTAAAATACAGCCGGACAACTGCTGTTCCATTTTTTAGCAAAATTATTGCATCTCCTGCGCTTGAAGGTGTCGATTGGATATTTTGAGAAAATCCCTGTATGTAAAAAACCAGAAAAGCAAGTAGTAATGCAGTTCGCTTCAGATAAGGTATATTGGTTATCATAGTTTTCATTTTCATCTACAAATTTGCGACAATTTTTTCAGAGATAATGTCTCCTTGATCAAGATTTCAGATTTTTGGAATAGAATCTCATAATTTCGATGATTTTTAAACTACTCCAACCGTAGATCGAAACTCCTTACTTACATTAAAAATAAAAACTTTGGATCAGGGCAATTTGCTTGATAGTGTGCCAGTTTTGATCGGCTACAGACTCCTGGATAGTCACCAAATCCACCCTCCATATCCCGAATAACTTGTAAATGTAGATGGGGTACCCATCCCCCGTTGACTTCCATAGGCCCTACCTGGGCGATTTTTTCACCTTTTGAAATCCGATCGTCGCTTCGGAATCGCATGCAATAATCATCCAAATGCCCATAGAGTACATAGCCAATCTCAGGATATTCTACCACTAAACAATATCCATAATCCAAGAGCTGGTCACAATATTTCATGCTATGTACGACCCCGTCTGTGCTGGCAAACACGGCCGTTCCAGGATCTAGCCACAAATCAACTCCAAGGTGAATATTCCGAATATCCGCACTGAAATGCCCGCTACTGCCGTATAGGTTACGTTCTTCGAGGTAGCCACCGTACAGCACTGTCTTTACACCCTCCAAAGGTATCGTCGCCAAATAGGCTGCCAATTGCTCATTCATCAGCACAGGGTCTGCATGCCCTGGCAACTTGGATTTGCTGAGGTCTACCGATTGGAACCGATCAAACAGCATGGGATCGATTAGTGGTGCAAGGTGTTGAAATTGGTCTGTCATTCGTTCAAGGTATTTCATCGTAAATATACGAAGGGGGCTAAAATAAAGACTCATCATAAAAAAACCTAAATTATTTATAGTATAAACTGTAATAAATTAAATTTTTTCTAGTATTATATCCAATATCAATACAGGATTAGTACATACTTCTAAATTTTAGAATTTTTTTCAATAAAAATATCTGCCAATATACTGAAATCGAACATTATTCAAAAATTAGTGCTATAAAATGTATAATATCTATTCTTTTGTAATTTTATCTGTTTTTTGTACATTATTTGCAGATTAGGTTATACATTTGTGCATCAGTTCGATGGAATTGCTAAACATTTTGAATGTGGGGTGTTGAAATTGGCAGACATGCCCTCCTGTCTCGGGGGTGGAGATCCTATGACAAACGCGTAGACACTCAGATAGCTCTTTAAGGCCGTCTCAGTGTCCACAGCGCTAAATACTCCGTGAAGGTTCGAATCCTTCTCCCACAGCTCTTTTTGAAATCGTGATCTTATTTACTACACTCATTGTGGGGTGTTGAAATTGGCAGACATGCCCTCCTGTCTCGGGGGTGGAGATCCTATGACAAACGCGTAGACACTCAGATAGCTCTTCAGGGCCGTCTCAGTGTCCACAGCGCTAAATACTCCGTGGAGGTTCGAATCCTTCTCCCACAGCTCTTTTTGAAATCGTGATCTTATTTACTACACTCATTGTGGGGTGTTGAAATTGGCAGACATACCCTCCTGTCTCGGGGGTGGAGATCCTATGACAAACGCGTAGACACTCAGATAGCTCTTCAGGGCCGTCTCAGTGTCCACAGCGCTAAATACTCCGTGAAGGTTCGAATCCTTCTCCCACAGCTTTTTTTGAAATTTTTCTTTGAAATAATATTACACTTCAATATCACCAAATGCTCCCACCCTTCGTTTTCTCATAAAGTAAGTATGGTCAAGAAATCCAAAAGTGGATAAAGGATCTAGTACTTTGAATGTAATCGGCTGACCTCCTGGTTATTTCTTTCGCGTCAGGGATACGTAATGGATGAAGTCCGTTCGAGGTGGCGTACCAAGTCCAGCCTGCCTGCCCATAGTAATCAGCTGTCCACGGTGATAGGTGCTGTGATTGAGCGTATGCTGAATGATATCCATTACAGAAAGTTCCTCTCCTGGCTTTGCTCGATTTCGGAAAGAAGATAGCCCTTGTTCATCCAGATTGGCGACATATTGATTCAAATCCTCGGATGCTGCCAGCCAGGAAGTGAGTAAGCTTTCATCGTTTCCAGTAAAGGAATTACCCGGTATCGGGTCAATGGATTGCTCCTGTAGCACCTTCAGCCACAGGTATTCTGCATTCCAAATGTGCACCACCGTTTTTCGCAGCGTATTAAAACTAGATTCTATGTTCATTTCCATAGCACCTTCAGGCGCTTTTTCTAGCCATGCGGCCAGCTGCTGATTGGCCCAAAGATTGTACGCAGCGTATTTTTTGATTAAGGTGTCGGAGCTCATTGAAATGTTACTTACGGATTGATCGAAATAAGAAATTTTTCCGGCCGATGCTAAAGACAGCTGTAGAAACACAAAAATTAAAATAAAATGTACCCGCATGGCCATCTATGGAATTTGATTCTCGAATTTAACAACATCTGAGTGATATAGGTTGACTCTTGGATCCAAAGATACAAGATTTGCTTATCTTCATTACATCTTCATTTTCTTTTTTATATTCTACTCTAGTAGCTAAGTATTTTGAGCGAAAAAATCCAAATCATTCCTTTTTGGAGCAAATTTTTAACTATATTTGAGCCTGGATAATGAATACTGGTGGATACAAAATCTAAATAGGACAAAATAATGATTCAAACTCTAACAGCAATGCCAAATTATTCAGTAACAAAAAATGTAAATCTCTCTCAACAAAATTTCCATGCCATGAAATACATCAAATACGTCGTCATTTTTACCCTGTTCTTTGGTTTTCAAATGCTAGCCGAGCTGCTTTTTTACGCGAAGAACGAGTTTTCTTACGCTGATTATACACTTTACGCACTTTGCTCTCTTGGTACAGTGGGGGTCATTTATCTAGTCGAATTCCTCCAATCCCGAAAGCTAAAACAAATTCAATAGCTTGACAGCCGATTTGGGACAGCAGACATATCTACCGATCGTATGCCTAGATTCATAGCTATACATTCATTTCGAGCCATCTAGTCGAACCGAGACCTTTTGGATTGATGAAAAATGTCTTACTTTGCATCGACTAAACTTTTGCCTTGATGAAGTATAAAAATATATACGTGGCTGCCACCAGCCAGCATGTAGGAAAGACAACCTCCACCCTTGGACTTGTTTCTTGCTTTATGAAGCGAGGCCTCAAGGTAGGCTATTGCAAACCCGTAGGCCAAAAATATTTGACCATCGAAAATTTAGTCGTCGATAAGGATACTGTACTACTAGCTGATCTCATCAATTTCAAAATCGTACCTGAAATCCACAGCCCGGTAATTCTGGGCCCTGGAGCAACCGAAAAATACCTCGATGATCCCAGTCTCGTAGACCTCCCAGCTACCATCTATCATGCTGAAAAAGTACTTTCACAAGAAAATGAACTCATAATCTATGAGGGAACCGGGCATCCAGGCGTAGGTAGTGTGGCAGATTTATCCAATGCCAAGGTAGCCAAAATGCTCAATGCCGGTGTAGTCATGATCGTGGAGGGTGGAATAGGCAGTACCATCGACATGCTCAATATGTGTCTGGCTATCTTCCGAGAGGAGCAAGTACCAATTATCGGTGTCATCATCAACAAGGTCTTACCCGAAAAATCAGCCAAAGTGGAAAAGTATGTTCAGAAATGGCTGCAAAAAAATGATCTCAAGCTACTAGGGATTCTACCTTATGACAAAAGTCTAGCTTTTCCACTCATCAAAACCATCTCCGATGTGGTGAACGGAACCATCACGTACAATGCCGATTTTGCCCACAATAAAATTGAAAATATTCTAGCAGGGTCACTAATCGATCTCAAGGAATTAAAAAGCTCGCAGGATCTCCTGCTGGTAGTATCAACCAAATCCATCAATGAAGCCATCAACAAAATCAAATGGCTGACCGAAATGCATAATTTTGACCACTGTCCACTTTCGGGTATTGTGGCCACCGGTCAAGGTACCATTGATAGCTCGACTCTTCAATACATCGAGAAATATAGCATCCCGCTTATCCGAACCGAATTAGATACATACGGCGTCGTGGTTCGCATCAGTAAGATTGAGGTAAAAATCAACCAAAGTACTCCTTGGAAAATCGAAAAAGCCATCAATCTGATCAATGATCATGTGGATCTAGACTACATCCTCAGTCAATGCAAACTCAACAAGTAACCATCGAAGCCTGCGTGGAATCTGCTGCAGAGGCCGTCTCCGCATTTAAGGCAGGAGCCACCCGTGTAGAAATGTGCAGCCGACTGGATTGCGACGGTATGACACCTGATTTGGCGGAGGTCAAAAAAGTTTTGGATGCAGGTTACACCCAGATTAAAGTCATGATCAGACCACAAGCGGAGGGATTCTTCTTTACGGAAAGTGACTTGAGGAAAAGCATAGAAGCCTGTAGTGCATTTTTTTATCTCGGCATTCGTCAGTTTGTTTTTGGTGCACTGACCAAGGAAGGGAAGGTGGATACCACTATCTTGGCCCAAATAACCGAGGCACTACCACATGCAGTTTGGTGCTTTCACAAGGCGATCGACCTGGTTTCTGATCAATGGCAGGCGCTGGAAGACATTGCCACTTTTCCAACATTCGGAGCCATTTTGACCAGTGGTGCTTCAGCTACTGCAATAGAAGGTCGATCTCGAATTCAAGAAATTCAAAACCGATTTGGAGATAGATTTGAAATCATCGCTGCTGGAAAAATCACTCATCAAAACCTTACACGTCTCCGCACGATACTACGGGTACCCGCCTATCATGGGCGAAAAATCGTGGAGTTTTGAGTTTTTCCAAGCATCATTTCCTACCCGAAGAAAAGTCTTACCTTTGTAAAAAATAGAATCATGACCAAAGTCATTTGTTTTGGGCCTGGACCTAAATTTAAGGGTGGTATCGCAGATTACAATACCGCCTTGGCAAAAGCATTCTATGATCAGCGCTGCCAAGTGGAAATCGTTTCCTGGTCAGCCCAATATCCAAGTATCATCCCGAGGGATTTTATCGACTCTACCAGTAAGACCGACTTCCTAGAAGGCTATGAAATCCCGATACATTATGTCACAAATTATAACAATCCATTTACTTGGAGTACGACTGCAAAGTTGATCGCCTCCAAAAAACCAGATGTGGTTGTATTTCAATGGGCAATAGCTATTCAAGGATTACCGATGGGGTACATAGTAGGTCAGCTAAAGAAACTAATGCCGAAATGTGCAATTTTCTTTGACCTGCATATGGTGGTACAAAAGGAGGCTAGTAGGATCGACCATTTCTTCAGTCGCTATGCGCTGAATAAGGTAGAAAGATATATTGTCCATGCCCAAAAGACCCAGCGGGAGCTACAACAGCTCCTTCCCAAACACAACTACGGATCGGAAAAATCAGAGAAATCCCGCCAAGTCATATCCTTGTACCACCCGATCTACAGCTTATTCGCACCAGATCCCAATTTTGATGTACATGGATTTAAAAGAGAGCATCATCTCCGAAAGCATGTCTTCCTTTTCTTCGGCTTCATCCGCAAATACAAAGGCCTTCATCACTGCATCGATGCCTTTGCGGAGTTGACAAAAAAAAGAGACGACGTCAGTTTATTGATCTGTGGTGAGTCGTTTTGGAATACACTGGATCAGAAAAAGTGGACAACCAGGCTAAAATCTTTCCTATTCGGCAGTCTACGCAAGGCCTTGGTCAATAGCAAATCCGACGAATCCAGCTACGATCCACTGAAAAAACTCGAATCCTTGCAGCTGGAAGATCGTGTGGTCGTCTTCAATAAATTTATCCCAAATGAGGAGGTACACCGATACTTCCAATCAGCAGATGCTGTCCTCCTCTTTTATGAGGATGCCACCCCATCGGGTATAGAGTCCATTAGCTACAATTTTAAGAAGCCGCTCCTTGCTACAGAAGTTGGTCACTTCAGAGAGACAATCACGGACGGATTCAACGGCTACCTCGCAAAACCAGAAGACATTACTGATATGGTTCGTATTATGGAAAAATATTTGGAGCATCCACTCAATCCAGATCATGTAGAAGAAAAGACTAGACACATGAGTTGGTCTAACTACGCAAAAGCAATTTTAGAATCTTCAAAATAATGGTCCATAAAATAAAAAGGGAGCATCCATGATGGATGCTCCCTTTTTATTTTATGAAATCTAATGGATTTACTTAGACTTAGGTTTAGCAGAGTAATTGACCTTCAATTGATCAGCTTTTCTCAATGCGATCTTCACGTCGGAAACTATACCCATTGTCACATCGCCATCAACTTTAAGAGATGTAATAATACCATCTCTTTGGCTTTCTGGCACTGTGATTCTGTGTTTCTCTAAAAACACCGGGATTTCATTAACCTCTGAGAACTTATCACCCAGCTGAATCCGTGGTTTAGTACCATAAACCTTTTGGTACTTCTCCGTCGGGCGACCGATGAGAATGAAGTTTACCAAAGATTTTTGTTCTAACTTCACCAACTCTGATGCTTGAGGTGTAATTATCGCTAACTTCTGCTCGGAATCCCGTAGTACGGTCACGACCATGAAGAAGAAGAGAAGCATGAATACAATATCAGGAAGCGATGCTGTTGAGATCGCTGGTTGAGATTTACCCCTTTTTTTCTGAAATTTAGACATAAATTTTCTTTTAAAGCTTAGATATTAATTCTCTTCACCAAACGATGTTTCAGCTTCAGACAATACCATTGGAATTTCTGATGCAATCTCCTTTCGTTGTGCTCTGTTACATGCCTCGTATGCCTTTCCATATCTGGATAAAGCTAATTCATTTCTCAACTCGTTGTATGCAGCTTGCAACTCATTGTACACGAGAAGGTATGTTTTATATTTCGTACCCCGGTCATTTTTAAGAGAGATGATAGCTTTATTAGGGCTTTCAGCCATATCGGGAGTCTTATTTGGATTTGCGATGAAATTTTTCGCCATATCCTTTAGATTGTTGATATCAGCTGGTGCCTTTCTTACGAGCAACTCATTATTGGCATTCACCAAAACAGAGAATACGTTACGAGAAATAAGCTCTAACTCTGGTGGTGGTTCGTCTGACCATGGTGGTAGCTTGACGAGCAGACCTTTATCTTCTGCGATGGTCGTAGTAACAAGGAAGAAGATCAAGAGAAGGAAGGCGATATCCGCCATCGACCCTGCATTGATCTCATTGTTCATACGATCTCTAGAACTGTTCTTTGCCATAATCTGACTATTTAAATGCGTTTCTTATCTCACCAAAGATCATTAGTAAGATCGCAGCTGCTGATAATAAATACGTAATATTTAGACCAGCGCTGATAAATTTGCTGACGCCTTCCGTAATTTGAAATTTTTCATTGATTACACCTAGTTTACCAGTTGTCTCGTATGGAGCAATCGCATACAAAGCACCAAAAACTAGAACAAGAGCCAAAACTGCTACACCAGACCTAAGCGCCTCTTTTGGAAACTTCATGAATCCGATGATCCCGAAAACTACAAACGCCAAAACAACTGCAATAAAGAATAGTGCAATAGTTAGTGCAAGACCCACATCAAAGAAGTCCATGGAAGGAATTTTATCTTTGCCCTCTGCTACCAAGTCTGTACTCATCGAATACCCAGCAGAATTTAGGCCTGTATATGCAGTGATGAAAAAAATCAGTAGTACCCCTACCCCAGTGAGGAGGGCAACCATCTGACCCTTTTTAACCAAAAAATCGTACATAATTTTTAGTTTTATGGGATTACTTAAATGAGTTATATCTAGCCATAGTTTCGACTAAAGCGATAGATGCCTCTTCCATTTTGTTGGTGATACCATCTACTTTAGATACGATATAGTTGTAGAATACCTGAAGGATCATCGCTACAACAAGACCGAATACCGTGGTAAGAAGTGCCACCTTGATACCTCCCGCAACAACTGCTGGAGAAAGGTCACCCACAGCCTCGATTCTATCGAAAGCCTGGATCATACCGATAACCGTACCCATAAATCCCAACATCGGTGCTAGCGCGATGAAAAGTGAGATCCAAACCAATCCTTTCTCAAGAAGTCCCATCTGAACAGAACCATAAGAAACAATTGCCTTTTCAACTGCATCTGGTCCACCAGCCGCATTTCTCAAACCCTCATACAATACACTTGCTGCAGGACCAGGAGTAGCTTTAGTTACTTCTTTTGCACCTTCGATGTCACCTTGAGCCAATCTTTCTTCAATAGAAGCGATCAACTTTTCAGTATTTGCAGTTGCAATGTTTAAGGTAATGATACGCTCGATTGCGAAAGCAAGACCCAAAATCAAACAAGCCAATACGACGGCCATGAATTTCCAGTCACCCTCAATGAATTTTTCTTTTAACACTTGAAAGCCGGTTGACTCCTCAGCGGCAGCAGCAGCTTCCTGTGCGATAACATCATTTGCTCCAAAGAAAGCAACGATCATAAAAACTCCAATTAGAAACAAAAATTTACGCATTTTCCAATGATTTACGCTTAAGTTTTAAAATAATTTTGAATCAGTACGAATGTCTTCGTTAGAAGCAGTGCGGAGAGTGAGGGATTCGAACCCTCGGTACACTTTTGGCGTACACACACTTTCCAGGCGTGCTCCTTAAACCACTCGGACAACTCTCCTTCCTAATTCTTCCCCGCAAAAATTGAAAATTATTTGCAGGTAGCAAAATTTATACCTATTAATTATTAATTATTCTTTGATCTCCCTTGGGAAAATCCAATTCATTAGAATATTCCATTAACTCTTTTTCGGTAACAGCGAATAACTTACGAACATTTTGGTCCAGAATGTCCGCCAAAACATTTTCATCAACTTTTTTCACTGAAGCGATCTTTTTGATTACTTCTTTAAGGTAAGATGGCTCATTCCGCTTACCCCTATACGGAGTAGGTGCCAGATAGGGCGCATCTGTTTCGAGGAGTATGCGATCGAGTGGTATTTCTTCCAATACTTGTTCCAATCCGCTGTTTTTGAAGGTGACCACACCACCTATTCCGAAGGTAAAACCAAGTTCTACGATCTCTTTTGCCTCCTCCTTTGTACCTGAAAAACAATGAAATGTCCCCCTTAACTTGGGGTTACTGTAAGATTTTAGGATATCTATGCATTGTCGGGTAGCATTTCTAGAATGAATATTGATCGGGAGTCCTAGTTCTAGGGCCCATTCGATTTGAATACGAAACGCTTCCTCCTGTATGTCTTGTGTGGTCAGATCCCAATAAAGATCCATACCAATTTCCCCTACTGCTACGAACCTTGCCGGATTGTCAAATAGGGTTTTCTTAATTACAGCAAGCTCACTTTGGTAACTTCCCGATTGGACATAGCAAGGGTGAAGTCCCATCATGGGTTTACATGGTAGAATATCATTTTGCTCCAGTCGATAAAGGGCAGGTATCGAGCTGGTATCGATGTTTGGCATTAGGATCATTTTGACACCCGCCTCTTTAGCTCGTAGAAGGACCTCATTAATATCATCCTGGAATTCTTCGCTATAGATATGTGCATGTGTATCTATCATCAATTTTTTTTGTGCAAAATTCGTCAATTTCGTTGTAGCTTTGGATGATTTTATTTGAAGGGAGAGATTTTCTTTTCTCCACAAGGAATAGTTCAATGATAGTCAGCTTCCTAAATGAAGCGATGGTCCAAAAACAAATCCAAATGGCAACTAAAAAAAAGTGGTATGTGGTGTGGAAAGGAATAAAACCAGGCATCTATGATAATTGGGATTCAGCCAAAGCACAAATCACCGGATTTCAAGGGGCTGCCTTCAAGTCTTTTGAAAGTCCCACCCAAGCTGAATATGCCTTTTTGAAAGGTCCAGAAAGTGAAATAAATTCCCAATCTGCAAAAAAAAATACCCAAAGTCAATTATTCAAATCCGCATCCATTCAATATGAAAACAGTATATGTGTGGATGCTGCTTGTAGTGGAAATCCTGGGGACATGGAATATCGTGGTGTTCTGACCAAAGATAGTAGACAACTATTTCACCAGGGCCCCTTCAAAGATGGCACCAATAATATAGGTGAATTCCTTGGGATCGTGCATGCACTAGCTTATCTCCAAAAATTAGAAAAGCACGACACACTTATCTATACGGATTCAAAAACTGCCATCGCTTGGGTACGCAACAAACATGCTAAGACAACTCTAGACCCTACTCCGCACAACCAAATCATATTCGATCTCATCAAAAGAGCTGAAAATTGGCTAAAGAATAATAAGTTCGGGAATCCCATTGTCAAATGGGATACTGAAAATTGGGGTGAGATTCCGGCCGACTTCGGTAGAAAATAGACTTTTAAACTGGAAAAAACTTCAATCTATAGTCAGCCGAGACTTTACCTTTTCGGATGTTTTCCAGCTTTTTAGCTATTAGTTTTTTCTTTAGGGGGTTCAGTTTTTCTACGAAGAGCTTCCCCTCAATGTGGTCATACTCGTGCTGGATGACTCGGGCATTGAATCCATCGTAGGTTTCGGTATAGCTTTGGAAGTTTTCGTCCATATACTGAATTGTTACAGATTCGAGCCTTTCCACATCGCCACGAATATTCGGAATACTAAGGCAACCTTCTTCATAGGAGACTGATTTGCCATTTTCCGCAGTGATGATTGGATTAATGAAGACCTTTTTCATTCCGGGCACCTTATCTTCCTTTTCGAGCTGGACCGTATCCACCACAAACAATCGGATAGAAAGACCTACCTGTGGCGCTGCAAGACCTACACCCTTGGCGTAGTACATGGTCTCCCACATATTTGCTATCAGTGTACTAAGTTCTGGATAGTCTGGGTTGATTTCACTACCTACTTTTTTGAGGACTGGATGCCCGTATGCTGTGATCGGTAATACCATGATCAGATGTGTTTAAGATATTTTTGTAAGATGAGTACCGCACTGACCTTGTCGACCAGGGCTTTATCTCTTCGTTTTTTTTGGGGTACGCCAGACTGAAAGATGATCTCCTTCGCTTGGACGGATGTGAAAGACTCCTCCTGGTGGTCCGTTTCTATGCTCGGAAACTGGTTTTTGATCCAAGACTCAAGTTCGTCGATTTGCGGTTTTATGGCTGTTACATTTCCATCTTTATGTAAAGGCAAACCCAAAACGACTTTATCAACTTGATTTTTGTCAAAATAGTTTTTTAGATAGTCCTTTAGCTTGGACGTGTCTACGGTATCGACAGCGGAGACGATAATCTGGAGTGGGTCTGTGGCTGAAATTCCACACCTCTTTTGTCCATAATCAATACCAAGAATACGTCCCATAGCAAATTTGAAGTGCAAAGATACAAGATTAGCCCAAAATCTGAGAAAAGAAATTGGAGATGCATGACCACCTGATAAAGAACAAAATGATGACCAAATGACTAAAAATAGATAAGACCCCTCCATCTTTATGAAGCGGGTCTCATCCCAAAACAGTAACTCAATTTTTGGAAGAAGGCGGCGGCTTATGCATCCGCCGCCCAAATCCTTATCATCGTGGTTTGATCACGAGATCGAAAATTCGATTACTCGATGATTACCATCTTTTTAGTGGCTGTGAATGTACCAGACTCTAACTGGTAGTAAAGAACTCCTACCGATCTCAAATCTTGCTTGGATACATTTACTTGGTGTGTTCCAGCACTGTAGAATGCATCCTTCACGAACAATACTTTACCTGTCACGTCAAACACTGTCAATTTAGCTTGAGATTCCGTAGGAAGCGTAAAGCTAATTGTAGTTTCGCTTGCGAATGGGTTAGGATTGTTTTGGTACAATGCGAAGGCTCCTTCTGAAGCTGATACACTTCTCAATGTGATCGGCATGATTTCGATTGCATCGTTGTATGCTTCAGCTTTTGTCATATCAGAGTTGATCATGATAGCTGATGCAACAGTACCCGCTGCAATTGCTGTAAACTTAAGGTTAGCGATATTGTCTACTGACTCACCAAGACCATTGTTCCAGCTCAGAGTGATTACACCATTCTCTAGGTTCGTAAGACCAAGGTTTGTTTCATTCACTCCGATTGCATTTTCTGCAATACCTTCGAATTTCAATTTTGAAGCATCGAAGTTGAAAGTGAATTGAGCACCTGTCAACACTGTAGCCTGAGCAAGATCAAGGCTTACAGTCACGTCATCACCCTTTCTAAAGCTTTGCTCCTTGGTTACGATTTCAAGTGTGTTTGAAGTTCTTGGCTCTGCTTTTACATTCATTGCGTTTGCAACAGCTGAACCATTTACATCACCAACTTTTACCGCTACGAAATCTACTTTCATATCAGAGTTAAGTCCGAAGATGTCATAAGACTCTGGGAAGAACTCATTCAATGGATTTGCAGGATCGAAGAAAGTGTATGACTTATCAATGAATCTCCATGATGTATTTGGAAGGAATTCATTGGCAGTACCAAGGATTACTTTTCTTAGAGAAACGATATCAGAAGCAGCGACTCTCTTATCCATGTTGATATCGGCAGCGATCACTTTGTATGGAGTGTTCAATTTCTCCAATCCAAGAATGTGTCTTTGGATCAATACTAGGTCAAGCGTGCTTACCCCGTTGGCGTGGTCGTTATTTTTCAATACATCGATGGTGTAAGAACCACCTGGAAGCATATTACCAAAGTTATATGTACCTGCATTGTTTGTCATTTGCTTCATTGTCTCTGCACTTCTCAAGAACACCTCTGCTTCTTCAACGTTGATGTCAAGTTCCGTAGCAATTGTACCATTGACTGCTACTCTTCCACCCTGATTTCCTTGGCAAGCATTGTTGCTATCAGTAACTCGGAAATTTGTAGAACAGAAGGATTGGATCGTATCTCCCTGAGGAGTAATAACAGTTGCGTAGATCTCAATAGGATTCAAACCAACATCAGAGCAATCGAACATTCTGGATGTGCTGTCCAAATCAGGTGAGAATGATAAGAACACTGTGTATCCGCATGGGTGAGAAGACCCTAAGTCGAAGTCAGAAGCCCAAATCTCCAACATACCATTGTCAATTTGACCGTCATTGTTTGTGTCTACAGGCATCAATGAGCTAGATAGACCGTCGATGCAGTAAGGTGTAGGCGCTTTCATGTTGATGATGTCAAACAATTGATCACATGTAGTAACATTTCCACATAGATCTGTAAATGACCATTGGATTCTGTGTGATCCTACTGGGTATTGACCTGATGCATCTGCTGTATTTCCAGTACCACTTCGAGTGATATCAAAAGTTCCGTTATTGTTCGCATCTACTCTGTAAGTCCAAGCCAATTCTACCGTACAATCATCGGTTGCACTAGCAGTAAGTTCGATAAACCCTGAAGCACAATTGCTGTCGAATGTATTTGCTGTTTTTCTAGCGCAGCTAGAAGTAATGGTAGGATCGATGGTATTGTTTACCTTGATCACTTGGTCGTATTCCCAAGTTCTATAGTTTAGACCTTGTACCTGGCACCAGTCAATGATTTTCCATTTTCTGATGATTTTGAAACAAGCATCACCTTGACCATTATTGAATCTGAAAATGTGGTCTTTGTAGTCAGCACCTACTAATGAGCATTGATTTCCTAGTAGTACTGGTCTTTGAGAACCGACAGGAAGATTGTTTGGAACAAAGTCTTGAGGATTGTCACAACCTTCAACTGTTACATCTGCAGGCCAAATTACATCGTCATTTGGATCTAGTGGATTTGATTCATTTACAAAAAATGGGTCAGTATCCACAAATGTGATAGTCTGTGTACAAACCGCAGTTCTTCCACCTGGATCAGTTGCGATGAATGTACGAACGATTGTACCCTTGTTACATTGATCAATATTTACCACTGCAGATCTAGTGATTGTTGTATTGTGGCAGTTATCGTTTGCTACTGCATCACCAAAAGCTGCAGATAGATTGTTGATGTCATAAAGTGTAGTACACTCAACTGTCAAATCAGTTGGACAAGTTATGGTTGGAGGTAGTTTATCTTGAACGTGTGCATTTACCATACACTCATTGAAGTTACCAGAAGCGTCAATTGCTCTGAAAACCACCATTACAGGAGTAGCAGGATTCGTGATATCTTCACAGCAGAATTTTGCATAAGAAGAAAAGCCACATGGATCAGTAATTTCTACTACATATCTGTAAGAATCATTACCAGATACTGCCTCGAACTCACCATCAAGACCTGGATTTAGATCTGCATTCATGATAGCGAAGTCTCTATCAGCAGTATTGTTAAATACCATCATGGTATTGGGAGATGTGCTTTCCCAAGCAAAAGTGCCTTCAACCGCTGTATCTGTGTATCCGATTAGATAGTCCAAAGTAGGATCAATTGCTCTAACCCAATTTCTCACTAAAGTACGTTCTGCTCTTGTCTCGAATGATACACCATATCCACCCATTGCCCTTGCAGTTTTCAGTGCAACACGAGCTGTTGCAGCATGATTAGAAAGATAGTAGTATCTTCCATCGTCTGTACCAAGGAATCTGAACCCTGGAAACTCCGGAGTTCCACATGGCTGGCAGTTGGTGTGATCCATTCTTCTCACGATGAACTTAGCAAGCTGGCACTCATCATAAGAACCATCGTCAAAACTTTCAGCAGGCACCCAAGCCTGACCATCTGTAGTGAGGGATACTGTAGTGTTCAAATCACAAATAGCTACTGGAGGAGTAAGATCCTCAACCGTTACTGTATAAGTCGATGTAGCTCTATTGCCACAAAGGTCAGATGCTGTGTAAGTGATGATATTTTGACCAACTTGAAGTGTCGTAAGACCTCCATTGGTGAATAGTACATTAGGTCCACCTTGTACAGTCCAAGTGATTGTAGGACTACAATTGTCTGTAGCTGTCAAAGCTGGCAAGTTGATCACTGCCGCACAATTGTGTGGAGAGGTAGATACCGTCATATCAGCTCTAGGAGTAATAACTGGAGCTACGTTATCAACGATTTCAATTACTTGTACGAAAGAACGAGTTCTTTGTACAGTGGCACATGACCATTCGATCACATTCCAAGTTCTCATGATTTTTTCAACACAACCGGAGCCATTGATTTTTACATCACTAAAGCTAACCGCAAGGTCGCAAAGTAAATCATTATTTGGGAATAGACTTACATTGTTGACACCGTCAAACAAGGTAGGCACTCCTGTTACACTCGGCATGGGATGGCCTGCAAACTGATGTCCTGCTGGAAAACGGGCAAAGGCGCCGTCGCACTGAAGTGCATTTCCACCATTTTTCGTCAGGGAAGCTGGAAAATCGATTTGCGTCAATGAATCAAGTCTGATAACATTGAAGGTAACCACCTTTGGGATTGATGTGTTACCGTACGCATCCACAGCTACATACGAACGAGTAATTCGGCGAATCACATTTACAGGTAATCCATTCTGACAGTTATTGTCTACTTCAGTTAGGGTGGTGAAGTTGATCGTAACTGGCGAAGTACAATTATCAAGTGCCTCTGGCCTGTATGTATCAAGCTCATAGCAATAGATATCCTCTGGATCGGTATCTACCCATACCGGAGGCATTTTGTCTTCAACAATAAGATTGGACCAGCAAGAGTTTCCAGAGACCATATCAATAACTCTCGCCATCATCGGTTTTCCGATATGGTTGACAGTTAAGACATTTCCTCCAGGTACTACAACACCGTTCAATGTTACTTCTACGACAAACACACCATTTGGACATGATGTGGTATTCGCATTCAATAACATATCAGCAGTGACCACTGCCTGACAATCTTGGTTAAGAGAAATTTGTACATTTGACTTACATGCCAATGCACATAATGATTGAGCTGATAGATTCCAGCTACTCATTAGAACAGCAAAAAAGAAGGTAATACCGACTCCGATCTTTTTGCCTAAAAACGTAAAATTCGTTTCCTTCATGAGATCCAATTTTGAGTTTGTTAAAATTTTAAAAATTTAAAGCCCCATACCGACAGGAGCCCTTAAAGCAATGCGAGCATCACTTTTCTCTTTTGGATCTACTATTTCTTAAGGTTGGTTGTGGATGGATGACCATTTCACAGCACAAATATAATATAGTTGTAATATGTAAAATACTTATTGATCAATTATTTTTAAAAATGTTTATTTTGTAATTTGTTTATAATTGTTTATCAATCGTTTATAATTATATTTTTATTTTTATATGTGTTTTGTTTTTTCATCATCGTTTTAAATCCAACGATAAAACACCAGATAACCATACACTTACAATTGATCATATATAGTAATGTGTAAAGATTGACAAGCAAAAGTATAGGCAAAGGCTTACATCCTATTCTTGGTGTCTTTTTGAAAGCCTCCCTTAAATACTATTTCATTTGCAAACGTTCGTAAACATTGCAAAAGATTGCTCCAGACCTTAGTCCTGAATGACCAAAAAAATCCGTGAAGGTCGGCTTCCATAGACGAAGAAATCACCAAATCCTCTAACAGCGACGAGGATCCTAGCTCCACTCATAACAATGGGCTAGATTGTTTGTAGAACAGTCAACATGGGGGCCTCCGTAATTTTCATACAAAAAAAAAGCCCCCCTCTAATTTCTCAGAGAGAGGCCATCCCAAAAACCGATTTATCTTTAAGTCGTAAAACTTTACACAAAAATATAATATCTTATTGATACTATAATACCTATATACTGGTATTTTTTAAATATACAATAAGCAAATGTGTAATTACTTCTTTTCCATATTTTTATCTCCAAATCTCAGGCGCATAGTTAATTCGTGTGAGCCATTGTTGTAATCTTGGAATCCTTGTGAGCTCACATTGTAGGAATAAAAGATACCCAAATTATCAACTCCCATACCAAGTAAGAAGCCCAACCTCTTTTCGGCGCCTACGCTATACGTGACTCCTCCAGAAAATCTATCTTCAAGAAAAGAGACCCGCATATTTAAATCTACGTGCGTCGGCACGCCATTTAGCCTTTTGAGGAAGACTGAGGGTTCCAGGGTGATCCCTGTTGCTTTAGATTGGTGTATATATCCCACATTAAAGATGAATCCCAGATCCCTATCATTTGGTTGATTGGCATCATTTTCTAATCGGCTACTTACCATTGATGGAAGTGAGATACCATAGGTAAATCTATTGTCATACTTACCATAGACACCGAAACTCACATCAAAAAACTGTACACCATCTAGACGTGCTAGTAAAGCGAGGTCATTGGGATTTGCGTTTCCGATGCTACCTACGGAATGTTGGATGTATTCACCTGTCAAGCCAAAACCAACATGATTTTTCGGACTATTGATTTGGTAAGCAAAGGAGGCTTGTGCCTTTGAGGTATTCAAAGCTCCATAACTATCCTGCATGAATAAGGCTCCGAATCCTAAATTATCAGCTACCTGACCATCATAGGAAAGTGTAACTGTCTTTGGAGATCCCGGAAATGCGGCCCATTTGTTTCGGTAATTGATGAGGAATTGGTGCCCCCCATGCATCCCCGTAGCTCCCGCATTGACTAAAATAGGATTGATGAATTGTTGTGTGTAGATGTATCTTTCGTCGAAGTATCGCTCTTGGGCATTCAACTTGAGTAGACCTGCTTGCAAAAGAACCAAGAGGAATACTGATTTTGATATAGTGACAATGTATTTGTTCATCTTTTCTTTTTTTTGAATTCTGTCAGAAGGATTTTACCAGTATTAGTTGCGAAGGATGGTCACCGTACCTCTATAGATGTCACGAATTCCATTTCCAAAATTCACTGTGAGTACCCACATGTAAGCACCTTCCACAAGTGGTGTCCCGTTCGTGTGGTCCCCCATCCATGTATTATCATACTCTCTTTGCTGATAGACTAGGCTTCCCCATCGGTCATACACCAATAAATCCGCTGGAAAATCTGTAACACAAGAAATCGTAAACTCATCATTGGCTCCATCAAAATTAGGTGTCATAATGGACAAGCCTTCATAACAATCCGCATCTGAGCACTTACCTACCCGAACATTAGTCAAAGTAGCTCTACATCCATTTGCATCTGTCACGGTACCACTGTATACACCAGCTGCCACATTTAATAAATCCCTCGTAACAGCTCCGTTGCTCCAGCTGAAGCTGTAAGGTAAGGTTCCACCAGTAATATTCAATGAAATTCCACCATTTTCGTCGGTGCCTTCTTCGCAAATGATAGAAGGAGTTGCATTTAACCTAGTAGGTTGGCTGATAGTTACGCTCGATGTGGCAGTCGCTCCATTAGCATCAGTCACTCGAATCATATAGGTACCTGGACACAACTGAGCGAAACTAAATTGGCCCGCTGCTGCAATGTTTCTTGATAAATTACCAGGCATGAGTGTCACCACATATGGAGCTACACCTCCACCTACATTAGAATTAAATTCTCCCGTACAATCACCATTACATCCTACACCAAAACCATTGTACAAGGCTTCTGATATCACCACTGTGCCGGATATTGTTACATTCGAACTACCTGAAGCAATAACCACTGAGCCCGTGGCTGTACATCCATTGGCATCTGTCACGGTGATTCCATAAGTACCCGGAGCTAGGTTGCTTGCTGTGGTAGCATTAGCAGGTATTGCTGTAGGGCCTGTCCAGACAGTGCTGAATGGACCAGTACCACCTGCGATGGTCGCAGTGGCTGTACCGTTAGCACCAGTCGAGGCTGTACCCGTCACACTTACGGAAAGTGCTTGGGTAGGACCACCCACAGTTATCATTCTGGTAATGGTATTTACAGGTGTACTTGAATCTGTGATTGTGATATTATAAACACCAGCTGGTAGATTAGAAATTACATTAGCATTTAATGATCCATTTGCGGGGGTGTATGTGATGGTGTATGGTCCGCAACCTCCCATGATATTAAGCATAATACTTCCATTCGACTCTCCAAAACACCGGACATTGGTTACAGTAGGAGTTACATTCAAGTTTCCAGCTGCATCGGTTACAACGATTGACTTTGTGTTGGTACACATGTTTCCGTCTGTCACCGTGACAGTATAAGTACCCGCTGTTAAGTTAGCAATATCCTTTGTAGTAGACGATCCAGTATCAGACCATCTGTACGTGTAGGGCAAAGTACCACCGGTAACAGTAAGCGTAATTGAGCCTAGTCCACCACAGCCTTCATTGACCACCGTTTCTTGGATATTGATGGCCATAGGCTGAGTAATGGCATCCGTGAGGGTACACTCTACCGTTCCACCGCAGGTCACTTCCAGCGTATAGTTACCCGCTGGAGCTCCTACGAGGTTGCAGTTGCTAAGTGGTAGGGTCTGAAATACAACCCCATTACGTCTCCAAACACACTCACAAGTTGATCCAGATGGGGTACCAGAAACAGATACGATGATGGATCCCGTGCTTGCACCATTACAGAGTACATTGGTTTTACTAGTGATCTGACATTCAGTTCCACAAGGTCTGACAATTACGGATCCATTATCCACCACAAAAGGAACTGTCTGGGCATTACTATTGATTACTTCCGAATTTGAAATATTTGTGAAGATGACATCTGATGTGGTAGCTTGCTCACAAGGGATCAAAACGTCAAAACAGATAGAAAATAATCGAGTGTTGTTCGGGTAGTTTACTCCAAGGCCGTTACCTGTATTCCAACTCAAACGAAGACGATTTGGCATTTGGACATTGAAGTTGGAGTTGTTTATTCCTGGCAGATTGAAGTTTGAGGTTCCCGTATAAGACAATATGCTCTCATTCCACTGGAAAGTGAGGTCAAGGGACGCAATGTCATTGAAATTGTCTGCAAGGACATCAACGCAGACATTAGAGTTCTCGCTTGCGGTGACATCACTTATTCTTAGGGTCACCATCGTAGGTGGATTTGATGTAATATTTACACGTCCACCAATCGTATTGAAAGGTAGCTCGTCCTCTGTTTCACTGGTCCAGATCATGGGTACCTGACCATCTTCGAGGATGACCTCTGAGCTGGTCCCATTGGCACCTATGGCTGTAAAACAAACATCGAACAATTTCGAGCCGTCTGGTAAATTCACTGGCTGGGCTTGCGGATGTTGATTGGCCCACAAATAGTTTATCTGTCCCATATTTGCCAAAGCGGTATTGAAATTAAATCCAGTAAAAGCTGTATTTCGAACCTCTTCAAATCTAAGGATATTGGCATTAAAAAGTATGGAACCTTGTCCACCTTGCATATCGATAAAATCCTCTACTGTAAAACTTACACAAGCCTCAGCACCTGGGGCAACAAACTGTTGGTTGCCTGTAAAAGTAAGGCCATCTATTGGGCCTCCTCCACCATTACAATTGGTTCCATTAATTTTTATCTTTCCTACATTGGCTGTAGCATTGACAGGTTGCAGATTGGCATTTAGGAATTCTATCGAAGTAGGCATTCCCGTGAAGTTAATATTGGTAGAATCACACGGTGCTCCAATCGCTGTAAAATTCATTCTGAATAATAGACCATTTGCTGGAATGGTACGTGGTGTGATATTGTTATCGAACCAAGATACCGTCATTTGACCAGGCTGAATTCCTCCATTTCCCGGTAGTCCAAATGAAAAATCAGTCGCACTAAAAGCAAGACCGTTGATCGAATCCAATCTCACTGTGGCGGGATTGTAACTTACAGAGAACTGTGCTCCGACGAGGTTTGTAAAGTTAGTAACCCTTACTTCCACCGCGGTAGCCGTATTAGGATCAGCATTTACATTTCCAAAGTTTACGGTAACTTGCCCAAAGATTGGACTAAGAGTCATAAACATAAAGAATATCAAACAAAAATTTCTCATATCTGGAGATTATTTCAAAAATTTCAACAAAGTTAGCTAATTATTTACTTTTGAGCTAATTTTTTTACCCATTCCAAAGGAAACGCTTCTAGATTAGGAGCTTACGGTAGCTATCTCAACTATTGAGCCAAAGTGAAAATGGCACCTAAATCAATAAAAGGCTTACATTCATTTTTTCCTATTTCAATGTACGCGAAAAATAGGTCAAGTAAAGTACGAGGAGTAAAAATAAATTTTCTCCTCATAAATACATTGATTTTCAGGTATCAATTTTGTGAAAACCGGTTAAATGGGTAGTTTCCTCCGTAAGAATGTAGGTGATTTCACCTATAATCTGAATGCTTTCCACAACAAAAGTGCCTATGGGTTCAATCATCCATCGTGCAATGATCAAATGTGATCGATTATCTAAATTCTAATCAAAAATTAATAGCTCCAACGTATAAGACAAAAAAAATGCCGCACCATCGAAAGATGATGCGGCAGTTGGTTTGATCACTTCGAGCTAATTATCTAGCAAGTTTGATCATTTTCTTAGTTTGTGTAAATCCATTGTACTCTAGCTGGTAGATTACTACGCCATCTACTGCGATATCAGAATCATTGATTTTCTCTTGGTTCAATCCTTTTAATCCCAATTTAGTGATTTGTCTGATTGTCTTACCAGTGACATCAAAGAAACTTAGAGTTACTTGGCCTTGTTCTGGAAGGAAGTATTTGATCATTGTCTCGTTAGAGAATGGGTTTGGTGTATTCTGGTACAGAGCGAATCCATTTTCGAAACTTCCAGCTTCACTTCTAGGACTGATGTCCAATTTCATAGTCTCAAGAGCATCTGTATATGCTTCTGGAGCTACAGCTGCATTTGCTAGGTGTAGATTTTGGGCCAAGTTACCATTCGCTTTCGCAACAAAATTAAGTACGAAGAGGATTTCTCCATCTGCTGATACTCCCGCAGGATCTGACCAGCTCATGTGTAACATTCCCTTCTCTGCATCTTGTGTACCGATGTTTTCATCGCTTACTTTGAATGCTCCGGACTCAATACCTACGAAATCTAGTACGGATTGATTAAAGTTAAGGCTGTATTGTAATCCTGTGATATTGGCGAAGTCTCTGGTGCTCACTGCTACGCTTACAGGAGTACCGCTCGTGAAGGTTTGATTTTCGAACTCTAATCCGAAAGTCTTCATATTTCTAGTCTCGGTCGCATCGCCGACGATTCCAGATGGTACAGCGGTACCATTGACGTCTCCGATTTTCACAGCTACGAAATCATTTGCCATCATATCGTTTCCTACGAACATCAATCCAATTTCTTCATTGAAAGGCCAAGGGCTATTTGGATTAGCAAAAGACTGTCCTTTCTCTACAAATCTCCAAGACTTGTTGTTGCTGAATTTATTGCTGATGCCTAAGATTACTCTTCTCAATTCTACCAAGTCTGATGCTGAGATAGAACCATTGGCGTTTACATCTGCTGCGATCATCTTGAATGGAGATGTAAGCTTCTGTGTACCTAGGATGTGACGTTGGATCACCACTAAGTCTAGTGTACTTACACCGTTGCCGTAGTCACCATCTTTCTCCGCTCTGAGGTCGTATTCTGTACCATTGATCATACCTTGGAATTCATATTTTCCACTTGTATTTGATAACGCTACCATTGTCTCGTTGGAGCTCTTATTCTGTAATCCTACTTCTACATTAGGGATATCTACTTGTTCTTCGGTAGCTAATCTTCCAGCTACTCTAGAGTTACCGCATCCACCATTCGATTGGATATTAATTCTCACGGTACAGAACTCCTTATTACCTGCGGCATCTGTTACCCACATTTCAAGTGTATTGATACCAAGGTTAGCACATGTAAATGTACGTGAAGTCTCTGTAACATTAGAAGAGAATGAGTAGATCAAGGTACCTGGACAGTTGTCAAAAGATCCCAAATTGAAATCTGAAGCCCAAATATCTACAGATCCTGATGATGGCATAATCACTGTAGTAATCTCGCTGATACAGTATGGTGTAGGTTTTTTACAGTCATTTACAGTCAGCAGTTGTGAGCAGGTAGTTCTGTTGCCACAACCATCCTCTACAGTCCAGTTGAGACGGTGAACACCCACAGGGAAAGTACCACTTGCATTGTTAGTCAATCCTTGTCTATCGATTGTGCCATTGTTACCTAAGTCAACTTGGAAGGTAAATTTCAATTCATTGGAAGGCGTACAATCATCTGTCGCGTTTTTGATCAACGTGATAAATCCATCACAATTTTCACCAAATGCACACTCTGTAATTGGGTTACAGTTATCGAATACAGGCCTAACAGTATTGTTTAGTTTGATTACTTGTGTGTATTGGTACAGACCTCCCCCACTTGGATTGCTCTGATCAAATGTACACCAATCAATCACCGTCCAAGTTCTCAAAATTTTGAAACATGCACCGTCTACAAAGTTAAACAGCTGATCTGTGAAAGTACTTGCCACTAGGCTACAAGGTTTGTGTGTGAAAACTGGTCTTCCAGTTACAGAAGGATCAGAATCTACATTCAAACAACCATTGAGCTCTACATTCTGAGGCCATGTGATATCGCTCGCTCTGAATGGATTGGTGTTTCGTACCGTGATCGTTTGCGTACACGAAGCAGATCTTCCGCCCGCATCAGTTACCGTAAATCTTCTAGTAATGACTCCTAGTCCACACTGATCCAGAGATCCGGTGTCAGTTCTAGTCACTGTAGGCGTACCACAATTATCCATGGCAGTAGGTTGTCCAGTGATCGCAAGGTTTTGGATATCTGTGTCACATTCTACCGTAATATTCGCTGGGCATGTAATGATGGGATCAAGCTTGTCCTGAACCCTTGCGATGACCATACAAGTATTAGAGTTTCCACCGATATCTCTTACTCTGAGTGTAATCATGATATCGCGGCCTACGTCAGCACAGCAGAAGTCCACACTTGGTCCAAATGTATTGAGTGGAAATCCACATCCAGGTGTAGTACGAGCCACCTCATACGTAAGATTTGAACAGTTGTCATGGCTACCATTATCAAATGAGAGCGCAAAAATTCTTGCAAAACCATTTGATGTGAGTGTGACTACTGTAAATTCTTTACAAACAGGGATTGGTGGAATGTTATCAATCACGTCTACTTCTGTGAATGCGAAAGTAATATTTCCACAAGCATCTACCACTCTATATCGAATCCAAGTTCTTCCCGCAGGTAAGTTCAAAATTCGAAATTGCCCATTTCCAGCTGGTACCACATTATCACTGATGTACACGCCATTCACAGGCGCCTCACCATTGCTATCTGCCAACATATACTGAACTGTGTAGCTCGTAGTAGAGCAATCAAATATTACAATCGGAGCAGGAATCAATACATCAGCCGCACATCTATATGGGTCTGTGTTTACCGAAAACTCATTTGGAGTAGACACAATAGGACCATCTTTGTCAGCAACTTTAATGATTTGGAAGCCTTGAGAGATTCCACCTGTACACCAATCAAGAATAGTCCATTGTCTGAGCACTTTGAAAGAGCCAGGACAGATATCGATTCTTTGATCAGTAAACGTAACGTTCAATTCGCAGAACGATACATTTGGAAACAGGCTATTTCCATTTGTGTTTGTAGGAACACCTGACTCCGCTGGATCTGGATAGTTATTACCATTCAAATCCCATTCGGATGTATTATCACACTCGAAAGACGGTAGATCTACATCATCGATATTTCTTGGAAACACGACGGTGGTAAGTCCTTCTCTTCTGAAAAATACTCTACGAATACAATCCTGAGAAACATTGCCTGAACCATCTGTAGCTCTGTAGGTAATAGTTCGGATAGCGCTGAACTCATTTGTACAGTCCAAATCCGTTAGAACGTTAGATACTATAGTCACTGGTACGTTTTGCGTACAGTTGTCTCTAGCTACAGGAAGCGTTAGCGTTGGATTTTCGTAACAACTTACCGTTAAATCAGGCAAGCAATCGATCACTGGTGCAAGCTTATCCTCGATGGTAATGGTACCCCAGCAGGAGTTCGCACCAAGAGAAATTCGCACCCGAAGGGTTTGGCCGATATTGGCACGTGTCACCACTGGTGACGTTGGGATAGGCTGGTTGTTTGAGCCTAATACAGAAACGACATAAGTACAATTGCCAGGAGCCCCGGCACCTTCCAAAATCATTTCGGGTGTGATCGTTACACTACAGTCATCATCCATTGATACCTGGACATTGTTGTTACAGGCCAATGGACAAGACTGAGCTTGGGCTTCCATTGCTGACCCAACAAGGATGAATAGCGCAACGAAAAAACCATACCAATTCTTACGAATGGTCCTGGTCTCCGAGTTGAGTCTAAATCTCTCCATTTTCATAAAATTTAATCGGTTTTCAGTTACTAACATAACACAGTTATTATTGATTTAATCTGCTCATTTTATTATTGTTACACTTTGGGGTATGCATCAATTTATTGTTATTTCTCTTTTTTATACATTTATACCAATTGGTGTTCCATTGCAAATTTGACCAAGGTCAGGGTGTTTTTTACCCCTAGCTTTCGCATGATATTTTTGCGGTGTACACCGACTGTCTGATCGCTGATAAATAATTCATCGGCAATTTCTTTGTTACTTTTTGCTTGGGTGATGAGTGAGAGAATCTCCTTTTCCCGTCTGGTAAGTTTCTGCTTCATCATGTATCGATCCTCGTATTGAGGTTTCTTCGATTCCTGAGGAGTGTAAGCAAAACTTGTCACAGGCGGACTAACCCTCAGCCCTTCCGCCAGATAAGTATTTCCATCCATGACCTCGTCCACGCAAGTGACAAAATCCGAATAAGCATTAGACTTTAGCAAAAAGCCATCTGCACCATTTTTCATCGCTTCTTTCACGAACTTCATTTCGCCGAAGGAAGTAAGTACGATGATGCGTAGTGATTTAGAAAGATTTCGAAGTTTGGGAATGTACTCAAGTCCATCTGAATCAGGAAGATTGATCTCTAAAATGACCAGATCTAGATCGAAGCTGTACTTTTCAATAAAAGCCTCCACCGAATCATAAGTACCGACCACTCGAATGGCTGGGTACTTATGCTTTTGTATCAGAGCTGTGAGCCCCTCTACGAAAAGCATTTGGTGATCAATGATGGCTGTTTTTATTAAAGACATGGTCCAAAAATTTGTAGGGCAAAAGCCCATTTTCTATTATCAAGTTTATCTATTCCAAATAGTGTGCCAAAATCTAAGATTGTACAGAAACCGCTTCATTTACTTGGGAATTTTCAGGGTCTGTCACAGCATACACGAACCCTGGGACCAATGAGGCCGCTCCTATATTACCATGAATATCGATCGCGATGATCCCTACCTGAATCTCTTCCGGCTTAAAGTGTTTATGATGGCTCACCACTCTCTCCACAGCTTTTACACATGCGGATTGCACATCCAAGCCTTGGCGCATAAGCTCAATAACTAAAAATGTGGAAAGCGTTCTCAGGACATATTCTCCATGTCCAGTGCAGGTGGCACCTCCTATTTCATGATCGATATACAGACCCGCACCTATGATCGGTGAGTCTCCTACCCTACCCTCCATTTTGTAGGCCATTCCGCTGGTGGAACACCCGCCTGCAATTTTACCTTCTTGGTCCATTACGAGCAATCCAATAGTGTCATGTAGCTCAATATTGACCTTGGGTTTGTATTCAGCGGTTTTGGCCCACTCTTCGAATTCTTTCTTACTTTCTTCAGTCAGGAGATTTTTCATTTCCATACCTTGTGATTTGGCATACGTCTCTGCGCCCTCTCCCACGAGCATGACGTGGGGAGTCTCCTCCATAACTTTGCGTGCAATCTCAATGGGATGAGCAAAATTCTTGACATAACTTACCGAACCCGCTCTCCCAAGCTCATCCATGATACATGCATCAAGTGTCACTTGACCCGAGCGGTCTGGCCTCCCACCGTATCCGACGGAGCGATCAGCCGCATCTGCCTCGGGTACTTTAATTCCAGCCACCACAGCATCAATGACAGATCCACCCTCCATTAGTTTTTGAAGTGCAGCCTGGTTTGCTCGTTGATTATCCCATGTACTAATTATGATAGGCCCTTTTTTTGATTGAGATATTTTGGCTTCCTTCTGGCTGCAGCCGGCTTGTAAGGCTACCCCGGCAATGGCTAGGACAGGCAATGATTTCTGGACAAAATCCCTTCTATTCATCGTTAATTTTTTATTCGTTCTGTTTTACGACTATAATGAAAAAGCTCCTACCCGTACCTCCTGAAAAAACAAGTCTCATTTTGTGATTCCTTTTTGAAGCAGTACTTTTGTCCCGGGGCGACCACATTTCTATACAGTAATCCCTTGCTGAACATGCTTTTTTTTGACTTTCCGAAATCCATTATGGAGTACATCAGTTATCTAGCCGTAAAATCTTTCTTATGGATGTCAAAATTCGTTCCAAACTTTCTTTTGCGTTGGATTGAACAGCTTCTTTATTTTTTGCTAAACCATGCACTGAAATATCGAAAGCAAGTAATTCAAAAAAATTTAAAGCTTGTTTTCCCCTTTCTAAATTCAGCCCAGATAGCTGACATTACTCATAGACAATACAGAGCCATCGTAAGGTACACTGTTGAGGGATTGATAGGGTTCGAAATGAAATCGGAATCCCTTTTAAACAAAATTAAGTTCGAAAATCTGGAAGAGTTCCGCCAATTTCATGCCATCCACCCCAAAATCATCTTACTGGCTGCCCACTATGGGAATTGGGAATGGTATGCCACCGTATTGCCCGCTGTCCTGCAGAAAAATGTCATTGGATTCTACAAAAAAATCAATAATCCTAAAATTGATAAGCTAATCCGGGAGAAAAGAGGACGATTGGGATTGGAGATGGTCCCCCATCATGAAGCAGCACGCAGATTTGCCCAACCAAAGTTTGATTCTGAAATATATTTATTAATTGCAGATCAAAGTCCTCCGAAGGGAAGTATCGCCATCCAATCAGATTTCTTGCATGTACCCACACTCTTCCAAGTAGGCCCACAAAAATTATCAAGAAAATATGCCTATCCGTGCGTTTACTTAGCATGCACTCCATTGGAGGAAGGCTACTCGATCCGTTTTCACATGATTCCTACAGATGCAGACCCACTACAATCCTATGTGGTGCTCTTACAAACACAAATCGAAACCGATCCCGCCTATTGGCTTTGGTCGCATAAAAGATGGAAACACTCCTTGAACTATTGACTTAACCCTCAAAAAACTAGAAAAAAACCGGATGCATTAAGTGCGATGGAATCAAAGTGTAAAAAACGCATGTACATTACAATAGGTATAGAAATAAAAAAGACCCGGCGAATACACACGGGTCAATTTTTCGTACCGAAGGCGGGACTCGAACCCGCACACTATCACTAGCACTGGATTTTGAGTCCAGCGTGTCTACCAATTCCACCACTTCGGCAATACAATGATGTTTTTATTTTGGTGCCGCAAATATAGGGCTATTTTCTTTTATTCTCAAAATGTATTTGCGTTTTAGATAGTAGGTTTTTAATAATTTTTTTTGCTCTTCAGTTAACTCTTTGTATCCTAGCTCTTTGAGTGTTTGCAATACAGAAGAGATTTCACCATAGATATCTAATTCGATAGAGTGAATCTCCTGAATCGCCTGCTGGGCTTGTGCGGTATTGCTTGGATCCAATTCTTCGAGAGATTCATTGATATCCATCATTTCCATCAGAAAGTCGGAGGGTAGTGACACATCATCCCCTACCGGCATTCCTACCACCTCGAGAAAGTAGACCCATCGGTCATCTTCAGATTTGAGTGTCTGGTAAGCTTTGTTGACCATACTCGAATAGTCCAAGACTTCCATTTGCACCTCAGCACTTTCTAGCGTGAAGTGGTCTGGATGCGCTTCTCTACTTTTTTGGATGTATTGCTTCCGTAGAAGCTCTAAATCTACCTCCAACTGTGGCTCCAAACCAAAAAACTCAAAGTAATTCATGGGCCTTCGTCCTAATTATTTGAATAACCTCGATATATCAAGCCCCAAAGCAAAAATCATCAAGGAAATCAATAAAATAAATCCAGCATAGGTCATAATTTCCATAAATCTATCATTCGGCTTCTTACCTGTGACGACTTCCCAGAGTAAAAACATCACGTATCCTCCATCCAAAGCCGGGATAGGCAAAATATTAAAGAATCCCAAAATGATACTGAGCATCGCCGTAATCTGCCAGAAACGCTGCCATGACCAAGATGCATCAAAAAGCGTGGCGATACTAATAACACTTCCCAAATTATCTTTGGCCTTCACTTTCCCTTTGAACATCTGCCCGAATGCTCGGAGCTGGTCTCCAAGGAAACCTACGCCCTCTGCTACCCCAGCTGGAAGTGCCGCAAAAAATGAGTATTTCTGAGCTGAGACTTCGATAAAATCTTTCTCCGGTGCAAAAGCAATGCCCAACACAGCGGTCTCATCCAAGGGGGCTTCAAGCTCCAGTGTATCTTTGCCACGGAGCACACCTATTTTCACTGTTTGATCCGCATACTTACCCAGCTCTCGTTTGAATTCATGCTGATATGGTGTGAGCTTGCCATTGACATGGAGCAACATATCCGACTCCATTAATCCTATTTTCGCACCAACTCCATCCTCTTTGACCATGGCAATTTTGCTAGGTAGTCTGAGCGAAAATAACGAAGCCGTCTTATTTTCTTCCTTGGTAAGGATCGAGCTGAATTCCGGCTCAATATTAATGATTACCTGAGCACCATCTCTCTGCACAGTTAGGGTTTTGGCGTCTTGAAGAATGATCGCCTTGTTGACACCTCTTGGTTCAAATCGATCCAATTTCGTAGAGTCTATAGCTACCACTTGATCTCCATCCATGAGTCCGAGTCTCATGCCTAGAGAATCAACCGCAATACCGTATTTGACGTCTTCGGTGGCAATATAATTTTTGCCATATACGAAGAGTATCATGGCAAAAATCAAAAAGCCTAAGATGAAATTGACCACTACGCCACCGACCATAATAATCAATCGCTGCCAGGCTGGCTTTGATCTAAATTCCCAAGGCTGTGGATCCTGCTTCATCTGTTCGGTATCCATACTTTCATCGATCATGCCCGCTATCTTCACGTACCCCCCGAATGGAATCCATCCAAGGCCATACTCAGTTTCTCCCCGCTGCGTCTTCCAAAGCGAAAAGCCAGGATTAAAGAAAAGGTAAAATTTTTCGACCTTGGTTTTAAACCATTTTGCTGGAAAAAAATGCCCACACTCGTGGAATACCACAAGAATGGAAAGGCTTAATATAAGTTGAGCAGATATGCTTATGATGTCCATGATGGCGTATTAATGAGATACAATATTTATCTTTGCCAAGACTAAACGCTGTCTTCTTCGCATTTCGTGTGTGCTTAGGGTTTGGCAATGACGGCTGCAAAACTATAAAAATTAAATAACTATCATAAAGTTTTCGTTTTGATCGTATTTTACTCGGATAAATTTGATGATCGCCATGTATATCTGGCAGATGACGAATTCCTACACTGTACCAAGGTACTCAGGAAAAACATGGGCGATCCCATCACTGTGATCAATGGGCGTGGTACGATCTTTTCGTGCCTGATAACGTCCGTCTCCAAAAACAGTCTCACCGCCACAATCCTCAGATCCGAAACCCACGAACCAAGGCACAACCACTTTGCAATAGCGATAAGTCCGACGAAAAACATAGACCGGATAGAATGGTTTGTCGAGAAAGCTACCGAAATAGGCATCACGGAAATAATCCTGCAGATGACCAAAAGGACTGAACGTAGCCGAGTGAAAATGGACCGACTCGAAAAAATCATGATTTCTGCCATGAAACAGTCCAAAACGCTCCATCTACCAGAGCTCCACTTGTTCGAATCTTGGAAGGACGGATTAGAGACATTATCGAAATTTGAGGTAAAACTCATAGCCCACTGCGAAGAACAAACCCAACCTATTCAGGAAGAACTCGGGGCAGGTCTCCACACCGTGGTGATGATCGGTCCAGAAGGTGATTTTACACCGGAAGAAATCCAGCAAGCTCTTGCCCATGGGTTCAAGCCCGTAAGCCTAGGATCGGCCAGACTCCGTACGGAGACTGCTGGACTCTATGCCCTCACTGTGATGCACCAATCCTCATTTTTCACAAAGTAGAAAAACAAAATTCTTCTAAACAGCGTTTGCCAATCGTGTAATCCAATTCATCAACCATGAACAAGTTTTCTATCAAATACATGCTCCGCTCTTTTTCTATTGTACTAATTGTGATCTTCTTTGTTGCTGGTATTCAAGCTCAATCAGGACCTGCACCCATCAAACTAGCACTACTGAAATATAATGGCGGCGGTGACTGGTATGCAAATCCAAGCTCCCTAGTCAATATGGCAGCTTTCAGCAATAAGTTTTTGAAGACCAATTTCGATCTCAATTACGTGACAGTGGATGCCGGGAGTGCTGAAATTTTCAACTATCCTTTCGTACATATGACTGGACATGGAAATGTGCAGTTTTCAAGCCAGGAGGCATCCAATCTCCGCACATACTTGATCTCAGGAGGATTTCTCCATATCGATGACAACTATGGGATGGATCCTTTCGTCCGACCAGCTATGAAAAAAGTTTTCCCCGAATTGAATTGGATTGAGCTACCTGCATCCCACCCCATCTACAATCAAAAGTACTATTTTGATAAAGGATTGCCAAAAATTCACAAACACGACGACAAGCCCGCTCAAGGTTTTGGTCTATTTTGGGAGGGGAGATTAGTATGTTATTATACTTACGAAACCGACCTGGGTGATGGATGGGAAGACCAAGAAGTACACAAAAATCCTGAAGAGCTAAGGGTGAAAGCAATGAGGATGGGTGCAAACATATTGCAATACGCTTTTACGCAATAACTTGGGGTGAACACTAGATCATTTAGTATGACTGGTGGACTACAGGTGTATCACCTGACCGTATTCTCTTATGTACTTTCGGATACTGAGCCAAAAGCTCAAAAAAAGATAGACGATAATGGTGGATCCAAAAGTAGCAAAAGAAGCGTAAATAAAGTACAAACGTACACGCGTGGCTGTGACACCTAAAGACGCACTCAAATACTGACAAACGCCAAAGCTATACTTCTCAATCCAAGATTTTAGATTCATATCAAATTGTTTTATCAGTGATTATTAGTTTCTGGCTTGGTTTTTTGATGTGAAGAAGACTTTTTTCATAATACTTTGGATGCGAATAAGTCATATCTCCCCCTTTTCAACCAAGTCATCGCACAAAAGTAGGGTATTGCAAACACAAATCCAAGTTTTGTTTAATTTTTCTACACAAAAAATATCTCAAGCATCCTAATATTACCAAACAAATGGTGTAATTATTTCGAAATTCCTGGAATAAAACACTTAAAAAGCAATCAAAAAAGATCAAAAAGACAAAATAGAGGTCCTCGCTTGCACTGAAATCAAACAAAGGGAAATATGGGTTTTCAAGAAATTTTAGATAACTATTGGCAATGTAAGACTTCAACAGGGCAAATTCAGGTTTTCAGCGCCCAAAGCAAAAAAAAGCCAATCCATTCGGATCGGCTTTAATTTTTGATTCGAGGACGAGATCAATGGTAAGATCTGTCCCAGAGATAGAAATATGAACAAACTTATTTGATTTTTAGCTCTTTTTTTGCGACCGTGGTAATTAGACCAGCAGAAATTTCTTTCAATTCTAGTGTGTACTTGCCAGCTTTTGCGTATTTGTACGTAAATTCAGGTTGAGTGATAATCATTCGCATATCATCGCCCATTTCAAGAACATAGCGCTTGGTGCTAAGATCCACCTTTACCACAAAAGTAAGCTCAGTGTCTACACGCTCCTTACCTTTGATCTCAATAAAATTTTTGAAATCCTCCAACTTACCGGAGCTTGACTGCTCTACAGAAGCGGCAGGCACGAAACTTAAATTACCATTGGGCATTTGTGGGGAGTTCATCGAGTTATCGACAAAAATGTAAACAGATCCCACAAGTCCTACCGATGCGACTGCAAACAATAAGATGTACTCTAAATTTTTTACAAAAGAGTAGAAGCCGCTATGCAACGTGCGGCTAGAAAATACTGAGTATCCTTCCATATTCATATTAAATCAGTTTTTGGGTTATACGTTCTTTGGAATGCCAAAATTAAGCCAATTTTTGTATCTGAAGCAATAAAACAAAAAATAATTTATTTTTTTTAATCATGTATACCGTCCTCATTTAAAAATACATATGCAAAATATTGAATATCTGTGAAAAATAAAATCACAATGATCATATAAGAAATTCCTCCATATGAAGACCGTCTTCAAAAAAAAACAGCAAGTCCATGGCAAACCAAAAAAATAGCTACCTTCGTGTGATAAAATTGCAAACAACATGGATCAGAACAATCAAAACCCAAACAACCAAATCAACATCGAATTATCAGAGGAGATCGCTGAAGGCATCTACTCAAACTTGGCCATCATAGCACATAGCCACTCTGAGTTTGTCGTGGATTTCGTAAAAATGCTTCCCAATGTACCAAAGGCAAAAGTCAAATCACGTATCATCCTCACACCTACACATGCAAAGCGGCTTCTAAAAGCCCTAGCTGACAACGTCAAGAAATACGAACAACAATTTGGCGTCATAGAGGATCAGCAGTCACCTCAATACCCACCTGTAAACTTTACACCAAATGCCCAGGCTTAATCCCGAGCCTACACCGAGATTACATAAATAAAGTACCCTGCCTGCCTGCAGGTGGTGGCACCTTCAGATGCTGATAAGCCCTGAGTGTCGCTTCCCTGCCCCGTGGCGTCCGCTGTAAGAATCCCTCCATAATAAGGAATGGCTCGTGGACCTCCTCAATCGTACCCGGCTCCTCCCCTACTGCCGTAGCAATGGTAGTCAGTCCCACCGGACCACCTTTAAACTTATGAATGATGGTGTGTAAGATACGAATGTCCATCTCGTCAAGCCCCGCTTCATCGACATTCAAGGCCGAAAGGCCATACATAGCGATCGATTGATCAATGGTGCCGTCGCCCTTAATCTGGGCGAAATCCCGTATCCTACGCAACAGGGCATTAGCAATTCTAGGCGTGCCTCTACTCCGCCGCGCAATCTCTATTGCGCCTTCCGGATGGATCGGCACTTGTAGAATCTCAGCACTACGTGTGATAATTTTGACCAAAGTAGGTAAGTCATAATAATCCAACAAAAAACTAATGCCAAACCTAGCCCTCATCGGCGCCGTAAGCAATCCCATACGGGTAGTAGCACCAATTAGTGTAAATGGACTAATACCTATCTGAATAGATCGGGCATTGGGTCCACTATCGATCATGATATCTATTTTGTAGTCTTCCATGGCCGAATAGAGATATTCCTCCACGACGGTATTTAGTCGGTGAATCTCATCAATAAAGAGTACATCCCCCTCATCGAGATTCGTCAGCAGACCAGCAAGATCGCCCGGTTTTTCAATCACAGGACCACTAGTCATCTTTAATCCAGAACCCAATTCATTTGCAATAATGTGACTGAGCGTTGTCTTTCCAAGGCCTGGAGGTCCATGAAGTAGGACATGGTCCAGTGCTTCATTTCGTTGCTGTGCAGCCTTGATAAAAATCTCAAGATTATCTACAATTTTTGGTTGACCCGAAAAGTCACTGAGGCCTTTGGGTCGAAGAGCTCGTTCAAACTGCTGTTCTTCGGGAGAAAAATTTCCAGCGTCTGTATTTAGGTTTGGATTCATTGATCATTGGTTTGAAACATCACAAGGTATTTTTCCCAAATCAAATTTATCTGATTGATATATGTACGACAGTAGGACTAAGGTCAATACACTTATGTGATGGATGACAAAGATAGCAACTTTAGCCCCAATCCACATGAATTCTTATAAATTTTAACGAAAAAGACCTTTTTGTTCATAAAAACATTTGTTCCAAATGAAAAAAATTTAATTTTACGCCCATTAACAAAGTTTTAACAAAATTAGTAAACAATATATACCATTCTCTGTTTCTAATTCCTGCGTAAAGCCAAAAGATATTCGGATTGATAGAGGTAGCTGAAAAGAGAATGGTGAACGAAAAGTAGACATGCATAATAATTTCGAAGAACCCATTGTTAAAGAGCTGCATCACATCGTAAAGGATTATGTAGGCATTATGAACAAACAAATCCAACAGAAAACTGGTCTTGACAGACATGGTTATTTGTTGCTTCTGATTGCTGAAAATGTGGTAGTGCCCACTCAGAAGGAGTTGGCTAAGTTTATGGACCTTGATAAAGTGACCATCAATAGGATGGTAGATCATCTCATACAAACAGGATTCATCACCAAAGAGAAAGACGGTACAGACAAACGAATTCAAATACTAAAACCGACCGAAAAGGGTACCTTAGCAGCGCCCGAAATCAGGTCGATCATTCGAAACTTGAACGAAGTGGCCATCAAAGATATACCTGTAGAGCAATTAGAATCGTTTTTTCAGACCTTGCTTACCATCAAATCCAACTACAAGGATATGCCGAAGATTCCATTGGTTTACGCTTTCTCGAAGTTCAACCAATAAAAATCCGCCAATTAAACCAAAGTTAAAGGTTCAGGATTCCTTATTTGTTGAAATTTGAAATTGAAGACAAGTATCATAAAAAGCGCCCAAGGTGGCACAAATAGAACGGGAAAAATGAATCGATTAATGAATGGGATGATTATTGGAGGAATCGTTATGCTTTCTGCTTGCAAAAGCGAACCTAACCCTCAGACACCCAATAAAGCCCAACAAGGTCCAGCGCAACCACTTTCAGTAAGTGCCTACATTCCTCAATACGAAATAAGTAAAGATGCACTTCAACTGACAGGATCTATCCTCGCTTTCGAAGAGACTCCTCTCTTTACCGAATCTAGTGGCAGAATCATCCAACTACACCTTCCTGAAGGTAAATCTGTCAAAAAATCTACCCTGCTGGTCAAACTCAATGATGACGAACTTCAAGCACAAGCAGAAAAACTAGAAGTAGACCTCCGCATTGCTAAATCAAACTTGGTACGACAAAAAGCGCTCCGAGCTATCAATGCCAATAGTGCTGAAGAAGAAGAAACCGCACAAAATGCGGTGGATGTCATCATTGCCCAACAAAAAATAATCCAAACCCAAAGAGCCAAATTCGAACTAAGGGCACCCTTCGATGGGGTATTGGGCTTCTCAAATCTTACAGTAGGAGCCTATGTACAGCCTACCACCATGCTGACAACGATCAGGGCCATTGATAAGGTCAAACTTGAATTTTCTATCCCAGAAAAATACGCCCATCAGATCAAAGTAGGTAATCAAATCCAATTTTCAATCGTAGGATTAGATCGAAATTATAGTGCCAAAGTGTATGCCATAGATCCGCAGATAGACCTCAACACCCGAACCCTCAAAGTTCGAGCCGAAGTGCCAAATCAGGATAGAAAGCTATTACCGGGAGCCTTCGCTCAAATCGAGCTCGTCCTTGGTCAGACGGACAAGGCACTCTTCGTACCTAGTCAGGCAATCATTTCTGACATCAAAGGCCAAAAAATCTTCGTGGTGCGAAATAATACGGCTGTACCTACCGCAGTACTACCAGGATACCGCACCTCAGACCGTATCCAGATCGTAGAAGGTATCAGACAGGGTGACACTGTAATTACTACAGGCTTGCTACAGCTCAAACCCGATATGCCAGTCCAAGTCACTGTAAATCCATCCAAATAACAGCTTAAACACTTAAAAAAGATGAGCTTACCGCATATCAGCATCACTAGGCCCGTACTTGCCACGGTGTTTTCGATTGTCATTTTACTTTTTGGAGTCATTGGCTTTTCATTCATTGGGGTACGGGATTATCCGAGTGTGGATCCACCTGTCATCACTGTGAGTACCTCCTATGTAGGAGCCAACTCCGATGTCATCATTTCCCAAATCACAGAACCCCTTGAAGAATCCATCAACGGGATCGACGGGATCAAATCCATCACCTCAGTCAGTAGTGACGGAAGAAGCACCATCACTGTTGAATTTGGACTCAATATCGACCTCGAAGCTGCTGCAAACGATGTACGAGACCGGGTAGCAAGGGCACAGCGAAATCTTCCACCTGATGTAGATCCGCCTACCGTGAGTAAATCTGATGCAAATTCTGGCCCCATACTTTCATTGACCGTACAGAGTGAACAGCGAACACTCCTAGAACTGACGGAAATCGGTATCAATGTATTCAAGGAGCGACTACAGACGATACCGGGTGTGAGTGAAGTCAGAATCTGGGGTGAGAAAAAGTACGCCATGAGATTGCTGATGAATCCAGCAAAAATGGCTTCACTCAATATCTCACCAACCGATATTCGAAATGCACTCGAAGCACAAAACGTAGAACTCCCCTCCGGCAGAATCGATGGATATAACACAGAGCTCAATATCCGAACCCTTGGAAGATTGGAGACCGAAGAACAATTCAACGAGCTCATTATCAAGGAGGACCAAAACAACATTGTCAAATTTAAAGATATCGGGACTGCAAAGCTAGCACCCGAAAACGAACGAACCCTACTCAGAGGTAATGGTGCCATCCCAATGATCGGTGTAGCCATCACTCCCCAACCTGGAGCAAACTATGTCGCCATCGCTGATGAATTCTACAAAAGGGTAGATCGACTAAAAAAGGATATCCCCAAAGATTTGAAACTAGGGATAGCGCTCGATACAACGAAAGGAATCAAAAAAGCCATCATCGAAGTACAAGAGACCATCCTAATGGCATTCCTTCTGGTAGTGGCCGTCATCTTTTTGTTTTTGAGAAACTGGCGAAGTACACTCATTCCCGTGGTGGCGATTCCTATCTCCCTGATCAGTAGTTTCTTCATCATGTATATCGCTGGCTTTTCCATTAATATCCTGACCCTGCTCGGTATCGTACTGGCCACGGGGCTCGTGGTAGATGATGCCATCGTAGTACTAGAAAATATCTATCAAAAGGTAGAAGCGGGCATGTCCCCACGAGAGGCAGCATTCAAGGGATCGGACGAGATATTTTTTGCAGTGGTATCTACCACAGTAACCCTAGTAGCCGTATTCCTTCCGATCATGTTCTTGGAAGGATTGACTGGTCGACTTTTCCGAGAATTTGGGGTAGTCGTGGCGGGTTCGGTCATCGTATCATCCTTCGTGTCTCTCACGCTGACACCCATGATGTGCGCCAACATGCTCAAAAAATCAAACAGCACACCAAATTTCTTGTTCCAATGGTCAGAAAATCTACTCAATGGTCTCACCAATGCCTATGAAAATAGCTTGAGGTGGTTCCTGAAATATCGGTGGATATCCCTTCTGATCATGGCCATTTCATTCTACATGATGTACACGCTTGGCACATCACTACCCTCAGAATTAGCACCACTGGAAGATAAAGGTAGAATTCAAGTAATAGCCACCGCCCCAGAAGGTGCATCTTTCGATTATATGAATAGTTTTTTGACAAGCGTGATCGACAAAGTAGAGACCCTCCCTGAAAAAGAATCTATCCTATCTGTGACAGCTCCAGGTTTTGGGGCCAGCTCAGCTGCAAATACGGGATTTGTAAGGGTAAGCCTCGTAGAACCAGAATTGCGAACCAAAAGCCAAATGCAAATAGCCGACGAATTGGCAAAAGAGCTCAAGTCATACACAGGGGCTCGGGTCATCATCTCTCAAGAACAAACTATCGGAGATAGACGAGGCGGACTTCCCGTACAATTTGTAATTCAAGCGCCAAACTTCGAAAAACTGAAAGAAGTTATTCCGCCATTCCTCGAAAAAGCTTCGGCAAATCCAATTTTCCAAACCACGGATATCAACCTAAAATTCAACAAGCCGGAACTCAAAGTAGAAATCGATCGGGATCGGGCGAGAGCCTTAGGTGTGTCGGTATTTGACATTGCACAGACCCTACAACTCTTGTTTAGCGATACGAGATATGGATTCTTTATCAAAGATGGTAAGCAGTACCAAGTCATTGGTCAGGCCACCCGTGACAATAGAGATGACCCTACAGACCTTAAATCCATCTACGTCCGAAATGATAAGGGACAAATGGTTCAGCTCGATAATGTAGTGAAACTCTCAGAACAAATCACTCCTCCACAGCTGTACCGCTACAACCGATACGTATCAGCGACCATCTCTGCGAATACGGTACCAACCGCCACGCTAGGACAAGGAATCGAGGCCATGAGAGAGATCGCTTCAGAAGTACTGGACGATAGCTTTGCGACCGAACTATCCGGACCTTCCAAGGACTTTGAGGAAAGCTCCTCTACCCTTTTGTTTGCCTTTATATTGGCTTTGATCTTGGTGTACTTAACCTTGGCTGGTCAGTTTGAAAGTTTTATCGATCCGATCATCATCATGTTTACCGTACCTCTGGCGCTGGCAGGTGCAGTATTGGCGCTGTGGTGGACCTCCTCCACACTCAATATCTTCTCGCAGATCGGAATCATCGTACTCATCGGGATTGTGACCAAAAATGGTATCCTGATCGTAGAATTTGCCAATCAGCGACAAGAGGAAGGGTTGGATAAATTCGCAGCAGTTCTGGAATCTTCCACCTCGAGATTACGGCCGATCCTCATGACGAGTTTGGCTACGATCCTTGGGGCATTGCCGATTGCACTGGCATTGGGAGCAGCTTCCCTCAGTAGAGTATCCATGGGTATTGCATTGATTGGTGGATTGATATTTTCACTGATTCTGACCTTGTATGTGATTCCAGCCTTATATTCTTACTTGTCAAGATCAAAAAACGTAGCTCCGAAGGACGCCACCCTGGCAGAAACCACATCCACAAGTTTGACTTAACCAACCTTTTTTTTGCTGATACAAAAACTTCGATCCATGCTTCGTAAAATATGCACCCTCCTTATTTTCCTTTCGACTGGAGCCGTCACGAATGGCTGGGGACAAAAAGTCGTCACCCTCGAAAATGCACTTGCCTTGGCTTTGGAGCACAATTTTCAGATCAAGCTGATCAAACAAGATCAGATCATAGCTGCTATGGTGAATACCTACGGCAATGCAGGCTTCCTACCTACGCTGGACCTTCAACTAGCCAGAAATTTTACGGTCAACAATGCAAGACAACAATTCTTTAGTGGTGATGTACGAGAAGGAAATGGAGTAAACAGCAATGTATTTCAAGCCAATGTCTTGCTAAACTGGACTGTTTTCGATGGTATGCAGATGTTCGTAAGAAAGGAAACCTTTGATAATCAGGTGCAGAGATCAGATCTGGCATTCAAACTCCAAGTCCAAGAAACCATGGGACAGGTGGCAGAACTCTACCAAACGATTAATTTTCGGAAAGCACAGTTGGACATCCTCGAAAACTCGCTCACCATCGCACAGCAACGCAAAAAGTGGGCACAAGATCGACTCAATATCGGCGTAGGAAATGAACCCGCAGTACTTCAGACGCAGGTAGACATCAATGCAGACAGCGTATCCATCATCCGACAAAAACTAGAAATCCAATCGCTTCGCATCCAACTCAACGAATGGCTGGGAGGTGTTCTTCCAGCAGATTTCGAGACCGTTACACCTGAAAACACACTTACACCCATTCTCGATGAGCAGATAAAATCCAAAATCCTAGAGCAAAACCCAAGTCTTCAGGTCATCCAAAAAGACTTGGATCTTCTGAGACTACAGTCAAAACAGGCCAGAGCACCCTTCCTACCTTCGGTCAGCCTACAGTCTAGCTATAATTTCAACCGCTCCGAAGCGGAACTTGGAATCCTACAGTTCAACAGAAACAGTGGATTTACCTACGGCATCGGGCTCAACTGGAACCTATTCAATGGTGGTCAAGACAACATCCGCAAACAAGTAGCCAAAGTCCAGGAAGAAACTGGAAAACTCCAATATGAGCAACTCGAGCTCTCCATCGGCACCCAAATAGATCAACTCTTACTGGAGTATCGTACCAATCTCGAATTAGCTGCAGTAGAGCGATCCAATGTACGAACAGCAGAGGCAAACCTACAAAATCTATTGGGTCAGGCTCGAGCGGGTACCGTCACCGAGGTAGCCGTCAGAGAGGCTCAGCGAAATCTAAACCAAGCGGCATTCCGTCAGGTAGAAACCGATTTCCAACTTCTACGGATTGATCTAGTCCTGCGCAGATTGGCTGGAAACTGGTAGATGGCTTTGGACAAGGATGATCCAGAAGTGGACTAAGAGCCCTCCTACTCGATTTCGCAGCAAATGCTACATTCTTGTAGCATTCTGAAAAAATCCATACCTTCGGCACTGTAAAGACGTACCGTAGTCCCGCGAGATCATGGTACCTGCATTGCACATGGAAGAAGTAAACACAGTGGCAACCGATCAAAACAGCACGACCCGTCAATTCACGAGGAACATCCTCCTGATGGTGGCCGTCAATGTATTGATCAAACCCCTGTACCTTTTCTTCATCGACATTCCAATTCAGGAAGCATTGGGATTTCAGCAGTATGGGCAGTATTTCACCCTGATAGACCTTGGATTGCTTCTGTTCGTGATTCTCGATCCCGGACTTCAAAACTACAGCAGTACCCAAATAGCCCAAACGAATAGCTTGGAGGAGGTGACTGCACCGCTTCTTGGGACCAAGCTGGTGGTCAGTATGGGTTATTTAGGCGCTTCGTTGGCTGTTTTTTTCCTCTTGGGTTTTCCCCTTCCATGGCTTTCGAGCTTTTTGCCCATTGTTCTGTACCTGATCATCTTGAGTGGATTTACATTTTTCAGGGCTTACATTGCGGCAGCGGGATTGTACCAGCAGGATGCCTGGCTTTCAGGATTGGATAAAGTGGCACTCGCCATCACACTGGGAATTCCGCTATATCTGTTGGCGACAGAATTTTCCCTGGCCAGTTTCCTTTGGGGACAGGTCATTGGGATCACCTTGGCGTGTTTGGTAGCATGGCTGATTATCCGTAGGGCTGCCCTACCCCTTCGCGTCAGTTTCGACCCATCGAGGATAAAGGCCGTGCTTCGATCTTGTATCCCTTATGCGCTAATTCTTTTTTTGATGGCTGCGGTAACCAAACTGGATGGCGTCATGCTCGAGCGACTCCTTCGAGATGAAGGTCGGGCGGCTGGAGCTTACGCAAGTGCCTTTCGATTTTTTGATCTGACCAATGTTTTTGGGGCACTATTCGGAGGACTGCTTCTGCCCATGTATGCCAGACATATCCATCAGGAGCAAGAGCGGCAATCGCTTTTTGAAATGGCATTCCGGATGTTGCTCCTCATCGGGACGGGCATTGGTACCGTGGGATTTTTATGTAGCGATGTCATCTACAGTTGGATTTATAGTGAGGCTTATCAGGAATATGCACCTGTATTCGCCTATCTCATGCTGGGTGCAGCGGCCGTATTTCTTAGCCATGCATTCGGTGGTCTGTTCTTAGCGTCAGGGCGAATGACACAAATCAATACCATCTTTGCGGGTGGATTACTGATGAATTTTGTCATGAATTGGTTTCTAATACCAAATTTTGAAGCACTTGGCGCCGCTCAGGCAAGTCTGGTGAGTCAGCTGTTTATGCTCGGTGGTATGGCCTTTGTGGCTACGAAGTCAGGTTTTGTCAGATGGCCAGAGGGCTTGGTTCGTTCATCCATTTTCTTTCTGATCATTGCCCTCAGTGGTGGTGTTGGATTAAAATCCCTTGAAATGGACCCATTCTGGAGTGTACTTTTGATCAGTGGATGGATTATTATGATTAGTTTTGCGGTAGGTCTGCTCCGAGTCAAAGACTTCAGTTTTTTGATCAATCGTCGAATATAAGCAATTCGGATACGACACAGATCGGAAGGACCCAAAAAAAAATGGGGAGTGCATGAAAGATAAAATTAAGAATTGGCAGGTAGCATTATACGAACTTGACACCGTCATTACGGGACCCAAATTGCGAAAGTTTGCCAAGTTTGCGCCGTATTTTGTGTTGCAAAAACTCAGCCTTTGGTTACGCATCGACCTATTGGTGCACCGCCGGCTTTTTTTTGGAAAAGATATGGCGATCAGACTTCCAGGCGCTGGGGATATCTTCTTGTATGGATGTAAATCTCATGACTCCGAAATCAGGCTATGCCGATATCTTATGGAGCATATCCAGCCAGGTGCCTTGGTCTTGGACATTGGAGCCCATTTTGGTTACTTTTCTATGCTCTTGTCAGAATTGGTAGGGAAATCGGGTAAAGTTTTATCTTTCGAACCATCTGAAAATGCATTCCACTTGCTTACAAAAAATACAAAAGCCTACCCACAAACAGAAATTTTTCATAAGGTCGTCAGCGCTCACCATGGCCACATCCTTTTTCGTGAATTTGAATCTAGATTCGCAGAGTATAACACCGCAGAAATACAGACCAACACCACCTTTCCATATAAAGAAATCCAATTAGAAACGATCACCATCGATGACATTACTAAGAACCAAATTAAAAAAGTCGGTTTTGTGAAAATCGACGTAGAAGGCCATGAACTCGAAGTATTGCTGGGCATGGAGCACACCATCAAAACTCAACTTCCCGTCCTATCCCTGGAATACGTTCCCGATCACAAGGATAAAATAAAAACTGCAGATCAGTGGCTCCAAAAATTTGGGTACCAAGCCCATCTGATTCGCCCGGACGGCAGCCTACAGAAAACCGACATAGATGTGATTCGCTCAGATTCGGAAAATGTGATCTACCAAGTGACATCGGCAACTATCTAAGCTGAAGCCTAATCCCACATAGTTCCAGCCAATCCAAGAACTAATCCAGCCCAGCTGAACATCAGGAAAATAATAATACTGATGACCGTGACCAATTTCCTTACCCGTGGATCAGAAATACCCAATAAATCATTGGAAAATAAAATAATTGAAACGATTGCGATAATTATCGGTGTGAGCAGCAACGGTTTGACTTTCCATAATGGCCCCCACTCCACCTTTCCGACGGTAGGCAACACAAAAATCGATACTACGATCAAGCCAAATAGCCAAGCCGACAAGATCGTGTTTCGAAAACGCACAGATCTAAATACCTCAAAATGAATACCCATGACCTTTTTTTAGAGACTAAAACGAATGTATCGCATATAAAATTTCACATGTATAGCTAGAACATTTTTCTATTTAGCACAAGGATTGAATACAGGAGCGAACAAACTAGCCACGGAAAGATATTTTATTAAGACGAAGCAATCTGGCATATGAGGATATTCAACTACATTTATAACAGAAATCCACTCTTATTTATCGAGTCTGATCATAAGCCTTGAAGGAAAGATTTGGGAGATTTAGAGTAAGCTTCAGTTGGCTAGTTAACAAATCTTTAGCTTATTTTGTCTTTGGAGAATTTAAACTTCAGGAATCAACCTTCGTCTATCCAACAGCAAAATGATACAAATCGTGGTATACAGCGATCAGGACATACTCCAAATGATACAGTCAGCAAACTCCAAGGAAAGGGGTTATCGATTGCTCATGGAAGCACACCAGCGGCCCTTGTATGGATATTTGCGCCGAAACCTCACCAGCCATGAAGATACAGATGATGTCATTCAACTAAGCTTCATTAAGTTCTTCCGAAGTCTGGATCAGTTCGAAGGGCGATGCTCACTCAAGACTTGGTTGTACAAAATTGCGTCCAATGAATGTGTAAGCTACCTCAGGAGCAAAACCTTCAAGGCCTACCAAACTGCAGAGCTTACATCCGCTCACGAGACCTCGACTACAGATCACGGACAGCTACAAGAAGAAGATATTCAAAAAAAATTTGATGCTGCCCTTCAATCACTGCCGGAAAAACAAAAAATGGTTTTTTCGCTTCGATACTTTGAGGAGATGCCGTATTCTGAAATGTCCCAAATCTTGGAGACTTCCGAAGGTGCCCTCAAAGCATCTTACCACCACGCCGTAAAAAAAATTCAGCAATCACTCTTACAACAAGAATCATGACCCAGAAATATCCAGCAGACCACATACAGCATGAGCTCAAAGAAATAGCACCTCAATGGCCTGACCGATTACCTAAATCGTATACCAATGAAGTGCCCTCACGGTATTTCGAATCTCTTACCGAAGAGATCCTCGCCCAAATGTCGATTCCAAAACCCAAGGTAGAGGCCTTGCCATCCGATGTATATTTCGAGCAACTGAGCTACAAGCTTCTATCAGACGAGCCCCCTGTCAAAATACTATCTCCATCACCTTGGAAAATTTTGGCTTATGCAGCATCGGTGTTGACCATCGCATCGCTTGGATTCTATGGCCTTACTCAAAATGAACCTGACCAAGATAGCTTGAGTGGCTTGGATCCGGCGGCTGCCGATTACTTCTTGAAGTATGAAGTGCCTGTGGCATCTATGTCTGCCGATCCCGTTCTAGGATGGGAAGCATTGGACCAAGGGGTGGAAGTCATCCCCGAAGATATAGCCGTAGCCCTTGAAGGTCTCAGCGACCAAGAAATACAAGAACTTTATTCGAGTTTACTCGATATGTAAATTTAAACCACAAATATTCATATCAACACATTTAAAATTTTCAATCATGAAAAAACAATTTTTAATCCTAGTGCTAGTCTTGATCAACATTCCCATGTTCGCTCAAAGAAAAGAACGCCCAGGTAAAGAGCAAATGCAAGCTCAAAAAGTAGCCTATATCACTAATAGATTACAGCTCACACCAGATGAATCAGCAAAGTTTTGGCCAATATACAATGAATGGGAAGCCAAACGAACGGATATTCGAGAAAGCGAAGAACTCCCTGAAGACATCAGCTCACTCTCAGATAAAGAAGCCGAGGCGCTCCTGAATGATATCATGACACAAAAGGACAAGGAACTAGCACTGCTAAAAACATACGTCGGCAAATTGAAAACAGCTGTGCCAACTAAAAAAGTAGCGCAATTACTACTCGTCGAGCGGGATTTCAGGAAGGAAATGATGGAAAATATCAAGTCCAGGATGGAAAACCGTCAACAACGCCAAGGCAGCCGTCGAGGCTAGGATCGAAGGCAATAAGGTATCCAATCCAATTTCTCAAGAAGCAGTGGCATATTCGAATGGTTCGGGTATGCCACCTTTTTTTTACCTCCTCCAATGATCGGTCTCATTTTTATCTCCACTCCACAAAAATCAGATACCAAGTTCCAAACCATCTGCAACAAAATGCCCATTAGAAAGCTTTAGATTGGATAATATTTTGATCGAGGTATAATGAGTGAGCGGCTGAAGGCACACCTGGCATTATTGGCAGTAGCCATTATCTATGGGGCCAACTATGTGATAGCGAAAAATGTATTGGTAGATGGATTTCTCTCGGCAGAGGGATTCATCTTTTGGCGAGTGGCAGGGGGGAGCATCCTATTTTGGATCTTTCATAAAGCCTTTGTCAAAGAGCGAATCGATAAGGCAGACTATGGATATCTGGCTATATGTGGCCTCCTAGGAGTGGCGATCAATCAAATGTATTTTTTTAAGGGGCTCAAAGAAACCAGTGCAATCCATGCAGCCTTGATCATGGTGGTATCCCCAATTCTGGTGCTTGTGATCGGCGCATTCTCTGGATTAGAAAAGCTGAATTGGCAGAAAATATTGGGAATCTGCCTCGGTGCCTTTGGTGCGGTCTATCTGATACTCAGTGGTCATGACGGGAGCCAGCAGAGCAGCAGTCTTTTAGGTGATGTCTACATCTTGATTAATGCGCTATCTTACGCCTTCTACCTCGTGTTGGTCCGAAAAATGATCAATAAATACAGTCCCATCACGGTAGTCCTCTGGGTTTTTGGCTTCGGATGGATCTTTGTGACTCCTTTTAGTGCCCTGGATGCTTGGACGGCGGACTACGGTAGTTTTACCCCGATGGTGTGGTGGTCGGTGGTCTATGTAGTACTATTCACCACTTTTATGACCTACCTGCTCAATGCCTACGCCCTCTCGAGAGTCATGCCATCTACGGTAAGCATCTACATATACCTACAGCCTTTGATTGCAAGCTTTCTAGCGGTGTACCTACAGAACGAAAAAATCCAGGCGAGTCATTTGATTTCAGCCTCGTTCATATTTTTAGGTGTATATTTGGCCTCGAAAAAAGCCAAAAAATAATATAGAAATGACATACGATCAATTAAAACAAACCATCATAGATAGACGGTCTATCCCTACAGCCCAGTTTTCACCAGAGCCCATCAAGGAAGAAGACCTCAGAAAATTATTAGCCCTCGCCCATGAAGCACCCAACCACAAAAAGACAGAACCATGGAGATTTTATGTCATCCAGGGAGATGCGAGACAGCGATTGAGTGATTTTTTTGGTGCCTACTATGATGCCAATACCCCATTGGATAAACAAAGCGAAATCCGAAGAAAACAATTGGTCGAAAAACCACTACAGGCAGGTGCTGTCATCGCCCTATGTGTGAAGTACTCCGGCGAAGATGTCATCCCACAATGGGAAGAGCTTGCAGCCACGGGATGTGCCATTCAGAATATGTGGCTTGGCTGTAAGACACTCGGTCTAGGTGGCTTCTGGAGCAGTCCCGGAAATATCAAAGATGCTGGAAAATTCCTTGGATTTGGAGAAGATACCCAGTGTCTGGGTTGGTTTTATGTGGGATATACTTCCTTCGCACCAGCACCCGCCCAAAGAGGCAATCTCGAAGAAAAAGTAACTTGGATAAGCGAATAAAAAAGAAATATGGACCTCGCCCTACTCAAAAAAGTAACAGAAGCCCCAGGCGTTTCTGGATTTGAAGAACCGATTCGTTCTGTGATTTTTAAGGAAATCCAAGGACTCGCTGACGAAATCTACACCGATGCCCTTGGCAATCTGATCGCCCTCAAAAAGGGAAAACAACCGAAGAAACTGGCCATCGCCGCACATATGGATGAGATCGGCTTCATAGCGACCCACATCGATGACGAAGGCTTCATCAGATTTCACACCCTAGGCGGATTCGACCCGAAGACCCTCACCGCCCAGCGGGTTTTGCTCCATGGCAAAGAAACCATCCTCGGCGTCATGGGGACCAAGCCCATCCACGTCATGAGCGCCGAAGAGCGAAACAAAATGCCCAAAACCACCGATTTCTTCATCGACACGGGACTGCCAGCGGAGAAGGTCAAAGAGCTCATCCCCATCGGCACACCCATCACCAGAGAACGAGAACTTATCCAAATGGGCCCTTGTATCAATGCCAAATCACTGGACAATAGGATTTCGGTTTATATCCTCATCGAATTACTTCGGAAAATGAAGGATGAGACACCTGCATTTGATACCTATGCCATATTCTCGGTGCAGGAAGAGGTAGGACTCCGTGGCGCCATCACAGCTGCATCGGGCATCGCTCCTGATTTCGGCATCGGGCTGGATGTCACCCTCGCGTATGATCTTCCGGGTGCTAGTCCTCACGAGGTGGTCACCAAACTAGGAAAAGGGACCGCGATCAAAGTACTGGACGGCACTGCCATCTGCGACTACCGAATGGTCAACTTCATGAGGAAAACAGCCGAAGCTCATCAGATTCGTCATCAGATGGAAATCCTTACTGCAGGTGGTACGGATACAGCCGGACTACAGCGAAGCGGTAAGGGAGGGGCCATCGCAGGAGCCATATCGATCCCTACCAGATACCTTCACCAGGTCATCGAGATGGTACACGAAGAGGATGTCAAGGACACCATCAGCCTTCTGCACGCTTGCACGATGGAGATGAACCAATTCAACACGAATTTTTCACTGTAAATCATCGGCAATGTGGATTGAAAAGGACAATGCCCTCCAAGCAGAACTCGTATTTGAAGATTTCATCACGGCCATGGGCTTCATGATGTCAGCTGCCATCATCGCCGAAAAGATGAACCACCACCCCACCTGGACCAACACCTACAACAAGGTGCACATCCTCCTGACGACCCATGATGCAGGGAATACTGTCACTGAGAAAGATCGAAAGCTTGCTGTAAAAATCAGCAAACTTTACGAGAATTTCGCCAAGTAAAAACAAACCCTAATGGTGGGTTAATGATTTATTCGAGAATTACTACGTTTTGGGGAATGGGAGTTGGAAGAACGTATTAGCCCTGAAGCATAGGGGTTACAAAAAGCCATGGCAAGAATCAAATGATGCTACAAGCTATGAAAGGGTGAAACTTTACGATAAGTTTGTAGCACAAATCAATAAGTTAGTGGCAAGCGTAAAAACGGACTTCAGAAAGGTCTAAAATTTAGATTAAAAAAATTCAATGAAACAAAAATGTACTTTTTACGTTTAAGTACCGTTGGAGACTCTATGGTAACTATTATTAAAAAAACCAAAGTAAATCACTGAATATCAATGTAAAATCAAAATTAAGTTGAAAACGTTTACAAAATTCAAAAATAGTTGCACATTTGCAGTCGCAAAACATATTAGTAGAAATAGTAGATATGGATAGCATAGTAGAAAAGTTGAAGAAGTATTTTGAATCAACTTCAGACGAACAAGTTTTGAAAGATTGGGAAAAAACTAAAGAGTTTGACGAAATTGGACCTTTATTGGACGATTTTTTAAGTCAAACTAATTGGCACTTCAAGGTAAAATTAGAAGACCCAATCATTGGGCATAATTTAATAATTAATAACTACAGCCCGAAGTTTTCTTCGGGCTTTTTTTATACCTAATTTGTAATAATTACATGCAACAAGCAGCATTTTCCATTGTAAGCTGTCAGTTTGACAAGGTTAATATAGACCTAGAGCATCAACAGACTGACTAACTAAATTTAAACTTTGACACAAAAGGTGTTTATATAAATGATTAAAAAACTTTGAATTAATATTTGTTGTCCAAGTAAAAAATGACAATGAACCCAATCCATTTATCACCCTAAGGTGTAAAGGTTTATTTAAGTTTGATAACATTAATTCATTTGAGGAAATACTTGACTTCTTTTATCGAAATTCTATTGCAATATTGTTTCCTTATGTAAGAGCATATTTAAGCCTTGTTACAACACAAACAAATGTTCCGGGCATAATACTACCCACAATGAACTTATCAACTCTTGAGGGTGAGTTAAGAAAAAACACTATTCAAAAGTAAGCCTATGCCTATTCGTAAAGCGTATCAAACTTTAGAGGATAGAGATATTCATAAAATTGAAAGCGATGGACCTTTTCCTTGTTTATGGAAAAATGCTTGGCTTGGTAAAGGATATTATTTTTGGGAATCATTCATAGAAAATGCCCATTGGTGGGGAGTAGAAGGCGCTTGCTACAAGAATGGATATGTTATTTGTGAAACCAGTTTTGACATAGACGATAATAAATGTTTCAATTTGGTCGACAATCCAAACCACTTAGAACAATTCAATAAAACCAAGAACATTTTAAATGAAAAAAAACTTTACACGGAAGGGGTAACGACTGTAGCAAGAGTAATCAACTTCATTAAAGAAATTAATATTTTCAATTTTGAAGCAATACGTGTTTTTGGTATTAATAGTGTTGGATTTAACTCGACTTATAGTAACGGGACAATATTTGTTTTTAAGGAAGGGAAAAAATCTTTCCAGTATTTAGACTCAACACCCGCTGTTCAAATAAACTTTTTTACAAAAAGCAGCTTAAGTCGAAAAGGATTCAAAATAATTTATCCACCTGAATATACTGACGACTATTTAGTTTAAAACGCCAGTACACAACAGCGGTTTGGCGTAATGGCAAGTTCAGTGCTTCGTTTGACAGTTTTGTGGTAGGTTCAAGTGTAGTTCTACGATTGAACTTTTGTGCTAAAAATCCACCACTTCACCAAGCAGCAAACCATTACCACCAATTTTGATAGCCCAAAGACAACAAACAGAAAGATGGATTTGTAACTAACGCGGTGACACAAAAACAAAAGCTAAACAGAAGAGATTTTTTTAAATATGCACCTATTACATGGCTTACACCCCATAAGATCTACTAAATCAATCCAACCTTTTTGAAGCACTACTAACCATAGAAATAGCCTTGGCTAAGACTTGTGCCGTCTGACTCCATGAATATTGTCGGAGTCTTTCATATCCAAGGCTGATTCGGTGATTTTTCGCATCGCTCGCCCCCAAAGTAGAAATCATCGCGGCGGCAATTTCGGATAGATCATAAGGATTTACATAGATCGCGGCATTACCACCCACCTCGGGCATAGAACTCACATTCGAACAAATCACCGGCGAACCCGCTGCGAAAGCCTCCAAAATAGGTATACCAAATCCCTCGAATAGCGAAACATACACCAGACTCACAGCCCCCATGTAAAATTTCCAGAGTTCCTCATCAGATGCATGGGGAATGTGTATGATATCCTTGGCATATCGGCTGTTCTCTAACTTTGCCTTTATCTCATCGCTTTCCCACGCAAGCCTTCCTACGAGTACGAGCTTCAAATGTGGATCATGGACAGACTGCTTGACGATTTCGAATGCTTGTATTAGGTTGACGATATTCTTCCGTGGATGCAGCGCTCCTACGAACAAAAAATAACGATCACCCTCCTGAATTCCAAAAGATGACAACTCACCGATTAACGGTCGATCTTGAAGCTTTACGAACTCAGACGAGAGTGCATTATGCCCCACAGAGATCTTTTCTAGCGGAATTCCATACTGTTTATGGATGTCCTGACGTGTAAAATCAGATACGGCGACAATATGATCAGCCCGCTGATGAAAGCGAGGGACAAAGTATTTCAAGTAATATTCCACCAATTTGCTCGTCAAATTAGAAAAGTGCAAATAAGCAAGATCGTGACTAACCAAGACCTGTGGAATAGATGCGCTCAGTGAAAGATACCCATCAGGTGAAAGGAAAACGTCGATTTGATGCTTTCGGAGCTGAAAAGGAATGGCCAGCTCAAACCAAAGAATAAATAAAGCGGGATGTCGTGCAGGAGGGTGAACAACGACAGGAACAACATTGGGCCCCAAAATAAAACGCTCGTCAAAAGCCCTGTCAAAAAAAAAGTAGAAAGTCCAATCTGGATGTAGATGCATCAACTCCCTAAGGGTCTCGAGCGTAAACCTTCCGATTCCCTCAAGCTTGTTGGGCTGCAACAACCGGACATTAACCCCTACCCTCATGATGAAAATTAGCTTTGAAGGATTTGTTTTTGGATAGCGGCCAGTTGATCAGGCGTTACTTTTAGCTTTTCCTTTTCAAAATTGATGTCGCCTACATGATTTAGTGGCACAAGATGAATGTGGGCATGGGGTACCTCAAGGCCAATCACGGCCACTCCAATTTTTTTACAATCGAGTTTTTGTTTCATTAAAAGTGCTACCTCCTTTGCAAAGAGAAACAAGCCGGAATAACTATGGTCGTCTAAGTCAAAAAGATAGTCCACCTCAACTTTCGGAATCACCAATACGTGTCCCTCTACGAGCGGGAACACATCAAGAAAGGCCAAGTACTGTTCATTTTCGTGAATCTTATAGCAAGGAATTTCACCATTGACAATTTTCGAAAAGATGGTCATTTTCTTAAATTGTAATTTCAACTACCTCAAAATCGATTGGACCATTTGGAGTTTGAATCGTTGCAGTATCTCCCACGGCCTTTCCGAGTAATCCCTGCCCAATAGGAGAGGTTACTGAAATCTTCTTTTCCTTCAAGTCCGCTTCAGCTTCTGCGACCAATTTGTAGGTGACATCCTTTTTGGTCTTTACATTCCTGATCGTCACATTCGAAAGAATCGTAACCTTTGAAGAATCCAACATAGACTCATCAAGAATTCGAGCACTTGCCAAGGCTTTTTCAAGCTCATTGATCTTCATTTCAAGCATGCCTTGCGCATCCTTTGCTGCATCATACTCCGCATTTTCAGAAAGGTCACCCTTTTCACGAGCTTCCGCAATAGCTTTGGCAACTTGCTCCCGACCTTGCGTCTTCATCATATCAAGTTCATTCTTTAACCTTTCATAACCCTCTTGGGTCATATACGTCACATTACTCATATCAAAAATTATGAAATTATTTCCAAGTCAAAAATCCTTTCGAAAACTTTGCTTGGGGATTAATTATAAATAAAAAGGAACGCTTATACAACCACGTGTATAAGCGTTCCACAAATTCATACCACAAAGGTAAGAACTATTTATCTATCTGTCAACTAATTTTTTAGAATGACAATCTCAAGCCTAAATTGTGTGTTCCTTTGAAGACATTGGTAGCTCTGAAACCGTAATCTAAACCAAGTCTCGTGTCACTTCCCTTCTTGAAAGGAATATCAACAGAAACTCCAGCCGCTAGACCGCTATAAAGATTATCTCCGATGGTATTGGTACCTTCCCCGATTTCCACTCTATAGGCTGCCCTCAATGCAAGGATATTTCTGAAAGAAAATTCAGCACCCACCCCAAGATTGTCAGCCGAGAAGGCATTAGAAGTAAAGTTTGTAATCGCTCTAATATAATCTGTTCTATTCAAGTAAAAGTCATAACTCAATCCGATATCCAATACAGATGGAAGTTCGAATGAAGCAGCTCTTCTATCATATGTAAGATTGTAAGTCGTACCAGACACTTGACCTCCCGTATTTGGCGCTGAGAAAGAAAGACCCTCTCCACCAAATGTCATTGGAGAACCAATATTTCTAAGAGAAATACCTAATTTAAAATTATCATTTTCACCAGAGACATATTGAACACCGGCATCGATTCCGAATCCAAATGCAGAAACGTCTGGAAGAGACTCACTGATACCTCGAAGCAACATCCCTACGGAGATTTTATTGGCATACATGTATGAGTAACCAACTGCAATGTTGAAGAAATTGGGTGAAAATGTTCCTCCCAGACCTTCTGGCTGTGCTGTCGTGGTAATTGGAATATTTCCGAATGATAAGGATGTTAAGGAGATACCAATCGCTCCATTTTCCCCACTTTTGGTGGCAAATCCGATCGCTGATGTAGTCAATCCCGTACCTTCATACAATCTACTACTAGCAAGTGTAAGCTCTCCAGATGAAATCCTACTTAAGCCAGCAATATTGATACGCATAGACTCCACACCGAATACAGAAGAAGTATTCATAGAGTGAAACCCAGCACTTCGACCCCATGGATTTAGCAATAATTCGCCAGCTCCAGACTCACCCTGACGATCAGGATTACCTGCAAATACAACAGCGGTTTGCAGAAAACAAAAACCAATGCTAAAAAGTATGGTGTATAAATTTTTGTTCATCTTTTTCAATTTAAAAATTTTGGTAGTTGGCCACATCAGGTGACCAACTACCATAAATATGATTTTTATAATCCTGTTGGATCGAATTTACGATTGATACCAAACCACTTCAATGTTCGCTCACCAAGACCTGGTGCGGAAACATGAATCAAATATACACCACTCGCCACCGGAATACCTTGGGTATTCTTCATATCCCACTCGATGTTAGGATTGATTTGTGATAGTCTATTTGCAGAGTTATTACCACCTTTTACAATAGGACGCTCATCTCTTCTAAACTGTCGGATAAAGTTACCTTCAATGTTATAGATGGTGATCGTTGCCTGCTCTGGAAGATTTGTAATCTTAATGGTATTTGTAAACTGATTGGTTTCGTATGCAGAATATGCGTAATATGGATTTGGCACCACATTCACATCTGCCAGTGGACCTTCGTAATCATCAGCTGTTAGAGGTTGAAGTTGCTTACCTCTAAATTCGATTTCATATGATGGAAGCGGTTCCTCCGTTGTACAGTTTCTAATGACATCACTGTTGGTTATTAAGCGCTCCTTACCATATGGGTTCGTTACTCTCAATTTTACAATAGCCTCATTTGGTATAAGTCCTTCTGATACGGGAAGTAGTTGGTTTACTGCACTACCCAATACTAAGGAGGTCCAAGTAATTACAGAAAGGGCGTTGAATTTGGTGGCGTTGTTTGGCGCTCCTCTTCTCAACCTATTTCTCAATTGCTCACATCCATCATACTGCTGTCGAGTCACATAAATCATATGCTGACCACCTGCCAATAGCAATCTTCTCAAATTTTGCGCAGGAGAAGGAAGACCTTCACCTTCTAGCAACAACTGACCATTTGGATTAAACACCATGTCCGCTCCGATTGGCCTGTTACCATTGATAAATTGAGCTTCGTTTTGATTGAAAGTAGAGTTTTCTCCAAAGAAAATATTCACACGCTTTCCAGTCTCTACATCAACTGCGTAGCCTGGGAACCATCCCATACCTACACCATCTCCATCAGGATTACCGTTTTTATCCACAGAAGCTTGCTCTCTTACTTCCAACATTCTTGAGTTTCCTACAGTTGAGATACCACTGTTGTAATACTCTGGGCTCGCTGTTTCTACCACGATACATCTACTCCACAGATCTTTGTTCGGCGTAAATACAATATCAATGTTGTTCAAGTCCGCTAATCTTGTATTGCCGGCAGAAGCTACTAAGAATCCGTGACCATCCTGCTCTCTCCATGCTGGTGAGAGGTAGGTAGCATTTTCTCCTTGAGCTACGTTAGCTGGCTCGAAACGTGCAGTCATAAATGGAAAGAAAATTCCTGTACCCAATCTTGAAAGTTGGTTTTGTCTATCAAAAGTTGCTGTGGACACTGGATCCATCACACGTCCTCCGATGTCGAATGGTCCACCACCATCAGGAACAGCCACTAACCAGTTTGCACCATTTGGATTTCTGTAAGTTAAAGTCTGGCCTACGCCTCCACTATTTGCACTAACATCAGCACCTGGCTCTGCATTCTGAGCGATGTCTACTGTGAATCCTTTTTTATAGATAATTTGCTCATTAATACGATCCAAAGTACTCTCTGATGCAACCACGTCACCAGAATTTAGATCAGTAAGAACCCAAGTAGCACCTGGATCTAATCTACATTGATTGTTGGCAGATCTCCAAGTTCCTTTGATTTCAAGTCTGTATTTTCCATCCAATACTTCTAGTGGGTTGAATACACGGACGTTAATCGGAGCAGCATTTTCTTGATAAGTGATTCTACCATCGAAAGTACCTCTGACTATTGACTCACGAAGTTCGTCTGAAATATCAAGGAAGTTTACTCCATTGCCTTGTCCTGAAAGACGAGTGATAATGGCTCCATCTCCAAACTCAGCATTTTGTCTACCATACACGATCGGTCGAGGTGTGAACGAGTACACTTTCACGTTCTCTCTTCCTTCTAGGTATGCACGTCGTTGACCAACACCTGTTTTCGGATCAAAATCGCTAAAGTTGTTATAGGCATAGGCAAGCACCAAGTAGTGGTACTGTCTGTGATTGACTAATTTTCTATCGTCTAATGCGAACTGATCTTCCAAGATTTGGTATGTTCTACGTGTACCTCGATCTGCACCTTGAACCATTCTTTGGAATGACCAAACTGGTTCTAACTCTGCACCAAATGGATTAGGTGCTGAATTCCAATTAAAGATCTCTGACACTCCGTTCTTGACGTCAGATTGGAAAATCAATCTCGCTTTCGTGATATCATTCAATTCTTGAGTAGAAACTCCAGCATTAGCCAATTGGTACACTTTGTAACCTTCAAATCTATAAAGATTGTCAACGCCGGGTACATTTGGTGCTTGAAGATCGATTTCAGAATATTGCTCAAAAGCATTGTTTGATGCAAGTGTATCGTTTGTAAGAACAAGAATCAACTCTCTGTCTAGCTCCACTCCACAAACATCTGGAGCTCTTGGCCCGTCCGTGATGTCAAAACAGTTATCGAACAATGATTGTGCAATATCATCTGCAAACTGTAGTCTTGAGATATCTGGACATGGGTAATCCAATTCAGGTACCCAAACTACACCCACGATCAATTCCTCAACAGCACCTGGTTGAAGCAATAGTGGACCAGTAGCCTGTAATGTTCTTCTATCACCAAAACCTAGTGAAGATGTACACATAGACCATCCGTTTTGTCGATCTGGGGCGTCAGGGAATGCATATTTAGTTACTTCTGTACTACCAGGGTTGAATCCTGTACCTCCTTCTGTAAGCGGAGTTCCATCTCTCCAAAATCCTCGAAGATTGTTGTAGTATTGCTCATCTACACCTGATGGGTCACACGTAGCAGGTTCCGGAGCACCGACACCACAGTTATTCATATAGATAAATGAAGTCATCCCCAGTTCAACAAGGGTATCTCTCTCACCAGTACCTGGCTCTGGATCGTCTAGTATTTTTGTTCCATCAGGTCTAATAATTACCTCGCCGTTGGCATTTTTTCGGAACACTTTTGGACCTCTAGGGCCTCTAAAGTAGTCTGTTCCGATTGCTCCGACTTTATCACAATATGTGTTTACACCACCTGGACAAGCACAACCGTTTTGTCCATCTAATGCATCCTCGTTGTATGTATATGCTAGAGACCTAACAGTGTCACAACCGATAAAGTCATCTGTGTAACAACCCAAGTCTGGATCCACCCACATAGCAAAGTAACAGTCGATCAAATCCTCATTTGCTTTATTGATCAGTTTGTACCGCTGGAAGGTCATATCATTAATCTCATCATTGGTAGCATATGCAAATGCTTGAACCTGTACTTCCATTTGAATAGCAGCACCACCAGTCAATCTGTGTGTACCACCATTGTCATTGTAAATCCAGAAGTGCATTTGGTCAGGGATCAATTCCTTTGCCTTGGTTCTTGTTTCTGGAAAACAACCTCTGATCTCAATGTTTGGAAAGTCTCCATCCGCTGGATCATACACACCATCAAGGTTTTCATCCCAGAATGCACCTAGTGGTTGGTCAGGCAGAGCGAATTCATATTTTTCACTCCAATATGGGTTACCACGACCAGGCCAATATTTCACATTTTCTGGTATTGAATCTGGTTCGAATTGTCCTCCAGATGCGTTGACTGCTTCCCATAGGGCATTGTGTCTTTTGATTTCCTCACCCTGTACCACAAAGAATCTATCCCAGTCTCTACAAATAGCAGCTTCTGTAGACCCTGTGGCGTTGAGTGGACCAGGATACCAATCGAAGTTATTGGTATTGGATCTGTACGTCACCCCAGCTAGTTTGTATGCACCAACCCTGTTGACACCACCAACCCATACACCACCTGCGAAAAGCGCAGATACCGCTGGCTGTCCTGGAGCTGGATTAGGTACAATATATAGACCTTGCTGAAGATCCCACCATACGTCACCACCTGTAGAGAGACGTGCTCTTACGTTGTTTATATTTTGATCGATTTGTGCTCGCGCTGGTTGGCAATTAGACCGAGTGCTGGTATAGAATCCATCTTTCGGTTTATCACCATTGGTCGGCCCTTTATGGGCAAACATTGGAATGGCTAGCAAAAACGCAGCAAGCGCTAGAAAATTTGATTTAAATACTTTCATATCATTAATTGTTTAATTACAAACTAAAAGTCAAGAATCATCCCTAAGTAGATTCTTCTTGGCAAGAAAAAGTTTCCTGGCACATTCAACCTCCAAGAGTAAGCCTCTAAGAATAGTTGTTCGTCCAAACCACTCCTTCTAATGTCATTAAGCCTATCCACTCCAAAGTTAGATGTCAAATATCCGTCATCATTAGGATCTCCCGTGAAAGGAAATACATTCGCCACATTTCGTGTATCTAACAAGTTTTGTACCCGTAGGTAAACGTTTGCGTTGAGTGCTTTCCCAGTTTCTTTATTGGTTGTGATTTTGAATCTTTTATCAGCTCTAAGGTCAATGCTAAAGTTCCACGGAAGTCTCGCACCATTGATAGAACCCACATATCCTGATCCACCAAGTTGCTCTACGATCGCTCTTCTAGTAAATGGCTGACCCGATACAGCGATTGCTGTGAAGTTAATCCCTGCATTCGCCAAGATGTCTACTCCATTGATTCTCGGACCATTGTAGTTTTTACCAGATGCGTACCGGTAGTCTACAACAGCGGTGATTCTGTGTCGCTCATCAAAAGAAAGTGGAATCAAGTTTCTAATTGGACCTCTATTGTTGATACCTGCGGAAGAGTTGGCATCAGATCCTGACCCATCGGCAAATTGTAATGTATAGGTAGCAGAAAGTTCCAAGTTAGAAGTTCTTCTTCGATCATATTGGAATGAGAAACCTTTTACAGTACTGAAATCAAGGTTACCAAAAGCTTCATATCTACCTATTGGGGCAGGTACATTTAAGAATACTCTTCTCTGAATCAAATCCTTCACCTCCTTATAGTAAGCAGAAATTTTCAAAGCTGAAGTTTGAGATATTTTTTGCTGGAAACCTACCTCATAATCAACTGTTCTTACTGGTCTAAGATCTGGATTGTTTGCTGGGCCCCCACCTCTCATACCATTTGCATAAGAACCTTGACCTCCATAATTGAATACATTGGAACCAACACCTTCAAAATAGAAATAGTCAAGTGCTGACATTTGTGTATTTGATGTAGGACGTTGGTATAATACGTCGTAGTGAGCGAAGAAACCAGCATCCTCTGAAATTGGGAATGAGAATGCAAGTCGCGGCATGAAGTTTACCTGCGGCGTGTAATCATCAAATGAAGTATTGATATCAAAATTAGGATCTTGGATATTCAATACTCTTCCCTCTGTTCTTCCTTTGTATGATGGATATACGATGCCCTGACCAAAAATTACGTTACCTCCAGATACGGCTGTACCATTAGGAAGGAACCATTGGTCACCCTCTCGGTATGCAACAACCGTATTTGAGGTCTCATCAGCAACATATACCTTGTAGTCATTTCCAATTGATGCTGGTCTTTCTTGACCAGTTCTGGCGAAAAAGTCATTTGCAGTCTCAATCTCATACAAGGAGTATGGATCTTTCAATACTTTGGTGTTGGCATCATAGTAGTCCATTCTCAAACCGACACGGAAAATGATATCCTTGTAGGTAAATTTATCTTGGATATAAGCAGCTCCATAGATTGGGGAGAATGGTGCAACATTAAAGCTTCTTCTTCCATCTGCACCTCTTCCAGTGAAGAAATCCTCGAAAGTAGTGGATGAAGGCACTTTATTTCCTAAGTAGTCATATCCGTAATAAGCCAATAGACCTTGGTCTGTTAGCTCTTGTGCGGAGAACATATCAAGACTCAATTGGCTTGGGTCAATCGCAGATAGATTTACGTAATCATTTACAGAAACATTTCCAATTCTACTTCTGACCTCATACAAAAATTTACTTTCTGGATTCAAGTCAACCAATGTATTAAAGAATGGAGTGGATTCTACTGCTCCGGTCAACGGATTGAAAACATCTCTAAAACCCACAGTGTCTTGTCTATTGATACCCAGGATGTGGTTATTCACAAGGATATCTCCAAGTCGGTGCAATCCGAATGGTGCAAGATTGTAAGCTCTTTGGATTCTTTGCTCATACATAACTCCAAATTGGATATTATGTCGACCGCCTGAGCCTTTTGGTACGATGTCAAAGTTTGTATTTAAGTTGAATGTATAGATATCAGATTCTGATCTACTAAATCTATTGAATACTTGACCAACATTCTGAAACAAGTTGTTCCACACGTTATTGAACTGCGAGTTGACGATGATACCGTTTTGTGTGTTGTTCGCAGCAAGTACAGGGTTGATTGTTTGGTTCGGAATGAATCCTTCTGTGACTTGACCATAACCCAAGTGTCCGAACTCAACCCCACCAGTCTCTTCATTTTGGAATACTTGGAAGGTAGGCTCCCATACGGTAGGCGTAACTCCAAAGTAACCATAGTTAAATAATCGATCCTCATGGCGAAGATCTTCGGAATTACCATTTCTTCTTTCGAAACCTAACTGAATGTTATAAGATAAATTTCTCAAGGTAGCATTGGAAGCTTCTCCTTCAGCACCTTGTTTGCCAAGTTTATGTCTAAAGTTGAAGTTAACCCTTTTTCTGTTTACTCGATCATATGGGTTGTTTGTCCAGTTGAGGAATGCCCATCCAGTAGAAGGTGCAAATCTATTGCTATTGTTTACTATGTTTCCAGATAATGATAAGTCAATAGCATCGCTCAATCTAGCATCGATACGACCAGTGATGTTTAGGTCTCTATTATTTTCATTTGGCCTTGTAGTCCTTACACCGCCAATTGCTGCATTACCCAATCGTTGAGCCGTTGGAAATCCAGATTCACCCACGAAGAATACCGGCTCTCTTTCCAATTCTTGGATTACAGATTCTGGAAATCTGAAAACTCCATTGGCTGCAGGGCTATCATCTCGAAGACCGATATACTGACCTGAGAATCTGTAACCAAGTACAGTTTCACCTTTCTTATTATTGAGGATTGGACCAGCGAAGTTACCACTTAATAAGTTGTACCCGAATCCATCCAAACCTTCAGATGTCTCGTATTCGATACCTCCAGAAAATTTGCTAGATGGACCCTTTGAAGTGATGGAGATGATACCTGAAGTAACGTCACCATATCTCGCTTCGATACCACCTGTGATAATCTGCATCTGTTCGATCTCAGATTGAGGGATAAGCCCTCCAGATACTCGGATTCCGTCGATAAAGTAGGCCGTCTCATTGGATCTCGAACCTCTGATACTTACATCACCACCGTCCGTAGAGGATACCCCCGCAGAAGTCGCTACGATGGAGTTAATACCCTTAACAGGCAAACTGTTGATTTTTTCGGAAGTAATCGTTGTACCTGTTGAAGTGTTGTCAAAATCGATTAGCTTTGTTTTGTACTCGGTGATGACGATTTCATCTGTGAGGACACCTGCGCTCAACTCAAAGTTTACACGTGTAGTTTGTCCCCCTTTAGCAATGACACCCGTTGTTCTATTGGCTGAAAAACCAACAGCGGAAGCCTCTACATCATAGGTACCCGGCTGGATATCCGAAATGTAAAAATTACCGTCGAAGTCCGTCTGCGTACCGGTAAGTAAAACCCCGTTCCGATATAAAGCGACGTTTGCCCCGATGACAGGTTCTCCAGATCCTGCCTCTTTGACCGCTCCCTGAATGGAGGTTTGTGCACTTAGCGATAGCATACTGCCCAGCACGAGAAGTAAGCTTAGTATAAGTCTATTCATAAGAAAAAATTTTAAACATTACGATTTACGCTTGATTTTTAGAATGCAATGATAGGTATTCTTTAAGTAACCAAAAAGAAAATGTTAAAGAAATGTACCTAAACGACAGTTTTTATTTTTCTATAGCAGTGGTGGGCGATTTTCCAAAGTGACTCTTTGGTCCATCCTGCAATGTGCGGTGTTACCACAACTTGCTGAAAATTAAATAGTCTCGTATACATATCTTTTTCTATTTGATTATAAGTCTCTACTTTTTCGTTCTCAAACACATCTAGGCAGGCACCCAGAAGGTGACCCGACTCTAGTGCTGCGATGAGCGACTCTGTGTGAACCACCTGTCCCCTCGATGTATTGATCAGGATTAAGGATTTTTTGCACTTTTGCAGAAATTCGTGATTCACAAAATGGAAAGTTTCGTCGGTCAGTGGTAGATGCAAAGATAAGATGTCCGATCTCTGACAAATGTCGTCTATTTCTACAATTTCTGCATTCGGCCAATCAGAAGGCAGAATAGTGGCATATTTGTCGTATACGAGCAGTTTCACATCCCATGTGGAGAGCTTTTTGGCAAGAGCTTGTCCCGTGTTGCCGAAGCCAATGATACCCAGGGTCTTTCCCCCGAGTTCCACTCCCCTATTTCTCTCCCTATGCCACTGAAATGCTTTTGTCTCTTGGTGGGCGATTAGGATATTATTTAACAAAACAAGTAGCATTCCTATCGCGTGTTCGGCCACGGCATCTCTATTGCCCTCAGGGGAGTTCATGACCGCAATTCCCTTGGACTTCGCATGATCTATATCAATTACTTCAAGACCAGACCCCAACCTCGCGATAAATTTGAGATTTCTTCCCAAATCAATCCTTTTTGAATCCATTTTTATCTTGCTATTGATAACTATCCCATGGCATTCTGGAAGCGCTGCTTCTACCTGATCCACTGCTATCTTAGGATCGTAGTGTACCAAGAAGCCATCGGCCTCTAACCACTTAACGAGATCCTCATGAACCAAATCTGTAATCAGAATTTTTTGCACAAAATCGAAATTCAGAGCGCAAAGAAAAGAATATTGTTCTGAAACAAATGCATAGTTTTCGAAACTTAAATATCAAGAAAAAACAGGCTATGACTAAAAATAAAAATATAATTCCGCCCATCGATCTTTTTATTGACAGCGAAAGAATTTCATGTAAACATGGTTCAAATTTTGCAGCATTTATTTTGAATGGCCACTTAAAAATTTTTCTCCAGCAAGTAGGTTGTCACTATTTGATACGCAGATGCTCCAAATCATCCTATCACATCATTTTCCGAAAATCGACGATCTTAAATTTCCTGATCTACTCACCAAAATATCCTCAAAGACAAGAAGCTTAGTCAAGGGGATACGCTACTGATAGTAGAACATATAACCAGAGCCTAAAAATAACTTTAGTCAACGCATGAAAGATTTTTGTTATTTTTGCGGTCTTGAGGATTGCTAGGAGGCATTAGAATGACACAAACAGCTTCGATTGACCTTATACTTAGCATCTCAATCCACTTTCTTGTCACAGCAAGTAAATATTGATGATTTTATGAATCACGAAAGCTCAAAGTCAAAGGATCAGTCAAACCAATTGGTGAATGTCAATGGAATGTACGAAGGTTATTTCTTGGACTATGCCTCTTATGTCATCCTCGAAAGAGCGGTACCCCATCTCAATGATGGATTCAAGCCAGTCCAGCGACGGATCCTACATGCCATGAAAGAAATGGATGACGGCCGATTCCACAAGGTGGCTAATATCATAGGTCAGACCATGCAATACCACCCACATGGAGATGCAGCCATCGGTGATGCACTCGTCAACTTAGGTCAAAAAGACCTACTCATCGAATGCCAAGGCAACTGGGGTGATACCAGGACCGGAGACTCTGCCGCTGCCCCGCGATATATAGAAGCCAGACTTACTAAATTTGCACTCGAGGTATGCTTCAATCCTCAGACAACGGAGTGGCAACTTAGCTATGATGGTAGAAAAAAGGAACCAGTCACACTTCCTGTCAAATTTCCCATGGTCTTGTCTCAAGGGGTGGAGGGTATAGCCGTAGGTCTTGCGACAAAAATCCTTCCGCACAATTTCGTTGAGCTCATTGAAGCAAGCATAAAGGTCTTAAAGAATGAAGAATTTCAGCTGTACCCAGATTTTCAAAATGGAGGATCGGCTGATGTCTCAGAATACAATGATGGACTTCGAGGTGGTAGAATCAAGTCAAGGGCAAAGATCAATATGATAGACAAATCCACCCTTACGATTACAGAACTTCCCTTTGCCGTCACTACCGGAAATCTCATAGATAGTATCCTAAAAGCCACAGAAAAAGGCCAAATCAAAGTCAAAAAGGTATTGGACAATACTGCGAAAGATGTAGAAATCATGCTAGAATTGGCTCCAAATACGTCTCCAGATCTCACGATCGACGCCCTATACGCGTTCACAGATTGTGAAGTCTCTATTAGCCCGAACTGTTGCATTATCATTGACAACAAGCCCCTGTTTATGGGCGTTTCAGAAATTCTCCGCATTTCGACCTTTCAGACCCAAGACCTTTTGCGGCAGGAATTAGAAATCAAAAAATCCGAACTCGAAGAAAAATGGCATGCTCTGAGCCTCGAAAAAATCTTCATCGAGAATAGAATCTACCATGATATCGAAGAGTGTGAAACCTGGGACGCCGTGCTATCCACCATCGACGTGGGACTTAAAAAATATGTAGCCACGCCATCTGATCCATTGGTTGCGGGTGATGCACGCCTACTTCTGATGCGAGATATCAATCTTGATGACATCCTCAAATTGACAGAAATCAGAATAAAGCGTATCTCCAAATTCAACACCTTTAAAGCGGACGAACTCATTCGATCACTTGAAGATGAACTGGCGCAGGTCAAGCACGATTTGATACACTTGACGGATTTTACCATTGCATACTTCAAGAGATTATTAGCTACCTATGGAGCAGGTAGAGAGCGTAAGACCACACTGACCTCCTTCGAAACAATCCAAGTCCAACAAGTCGTAGCGAATAATGCAAAATTATACGCCAACTTTAAGGATGGATTCATTGGTATGGGACTCAAAAAAGATGAATTTATCGGTGACTGCTCTGATATAGATGACGTCATAGCCTTTACGAAGGATGGTAAATTTAAGGTGGTTCGTATTGCAGATAAGGTATTCGTAGGAAAAGATCTAATCCACGTCAGTGTCTGGAAAAAAGCTGACGAACGTACGACGTACAATATGATCTACCTCGATGGCAAATCTGGTGTGAGCTATGCCAAAAGATTCAATGTCACGGCCATCACCCGAGATAAGGAGTATGATCTCACCAAAGGAGAGAAAAATTCGAAACTCCTCTACTTTACGGCCAATCCAAATGGAGAATCTGAAATCGTCAGTATCCAGCTATCCCCGGGATGTAGCGCCAAGAAAAAATTGTTCGACTACGACTTTGCAGAGCTCGCCATCAAAGGTAGGTCTTCGCAAGGCAATACCGTCACCAAATATCCGATCCGCAAGATCACCCAAATTCATGTGGGAAAATCATCGTTGGGTGCTATACAGCTCTGGATCGATGAGATCACAGGTAGACTCAATACCGACGAACGTGGTCGCAGCATTGGCTCCTTTGATACTGGCACCAAGTTATTAGCGCTTTACAAAGATGGCTCCTACGAAATCTGCGAGCCAGATATGAACCGAAAATTTGACATTTCGAATCTCATCACCTTTGAAAAATTCAATCCCGAACGAATCATTTCCGCCATTCACTACGAAGGTGAAAAATCTTGGACGATGATCAAACGGTTTAAAATAGAGACGACGACTCAGGATCAAAAATTTTCTTACATCGGAGAAAGTGCTGGATCAAAACTTATATATGTGACAAGCAATCCAACGCCGACAGTCCAGATTTCCTACAAAAATGGAGCAGAGAAGCTGGAAAAAACAGTCGACCTTCATACCTTTATTGATGTAAAAGGATGGAAAGCCATGGGAAATAAGTTTTGTGAAGGTAAGGTACTCTCTGTGACCACCATCCTGAATGAGGACAGTGCCGAGGAGCAGAATGAAGAAGCAGATACCCAAAGCACGGCGCAACAACCCGATCTTTTTTCTCAAGACCAAACCCATGATTCGCTCAAGCCAGGCGATACAATAGATCTAGATTTCTGACATTAAACCAAGACTGAAGTATGCAAGCACTCACACCTACCACCATCGTCCTCATCATTTTGGCATATTTCGCTATGCTGATCGGGGTTTCTCTCTGGACTTCTCGGGGTGCTGACAATGCGTCTTTTTTTAAGGCAAATCAAAATGCCTCTTGGTGGATGGTCAGCTTTGGGATGATCGGTGCTAGCCTAAGCGGCGTGACTTTTATTTCCGTACCTGGACTGGTAGGTCAGACGGGAGCCAATCAGGCATTCTCCTACCTACAGATGGTTTTGGGATATGTGATTGGGTATTTCACCATTGCATTCGTCCTTCTGCCCATCTATTATCGATACAATCTCACATCGATCTACGGCTACCTCGAAAAAAGACTTGGGGTCATCTCCTATAAAACAGGTGCAGGCTTTTTCATTTTATCGAGACTTTTAGGAAGCTCTCTACGCTTATTCTTAGTATCTATCGTGATTGATCAGTTTGTGACTAGCAAACTGGGGATTCCTTTTTCAGTCACCGTATTATCTACATTGGCACTCGTATGGCTTTACACGCGAGTAGGCGGCATCAAAACCATCATCGTGACAGATGTGGTACAGACCGTGGCCATGCTGGGGGGCGTCGTTTTGTCCATTTTGTTCATTGGTCAATCTATGGAGCTATCCGTCGGTGAAATGCTCACAAAGGTGTACATGAGTGACTTAAGCAAGACATTTTTCTTTTCGGAGGGCTGGAGCGATCCCAATAATTTTTTTAAACAATTTACCTCAGGAGCACTGATCGCACTTGTGATGACAGGATTAGATCAAGACATGATGCAGAAAAATCTAACCTGTAAGACTTTGGGAGATGCACAGAAAAATATCCTTACGCTAAGCGTATCACTCATTTTTTCCAACATCCTATTTTTGACCTTGGGGGCGCTGCTCTATCTATATGTAGGGCAATTCGCCATCGAACTGCCTGAAAAATCTGACTACTTGTTCCCAATGTTAGCCTTAGAATACTTTTCCCCTTCATTAGGAATTCTTTTCGTCATTGGCCTCATTGCAGCGGCGTATTCAAGTGCAGATTCAGCACTAACATCATTAACCACCTCCTTCTGCGTAGATTTTTTAGATATTGAAAAAAGTGTTCAGTCGGAAACGGTCAAAATAAAGACTAGAAAAATAGTCCATATCTCCTTCGTAATTCTGACATACCTCGCTATTTTGTTTTTCGAAGCGATGAATGACGATGCCGTCATCAATGGTATATTTACTGTAGCTTCCTATACCTATGGGCCACTTCTAGGTCTTTTTGGATTCAGTATATTGACAAAAAGGCAAATCAATGATCGACTAAGCTGGTTCATCTGTATCCTATCTCCGATATTAGCCTACTATATTAATGAGCATTCGGCGGAGTGGTTTGGTGGGTTCAAATTGGGGTACCTGATTCTGTTGGTGAATGGGCTTCTGACCTTCATCGGATTATATATCCTTTCAATAAATGTAGCACAAAATGGACACGAGACTGACGGAGCAAAACTCCAAGTATAGGAATCTGGAGACCAAATCCATCCACGAAATCATCCACGAAATCAATCATGAAGACCAAACCGTAGCAAGGGCTGTCCGCGATGTCCTCCCTCAGATCCAATCCCTCATCGAGGTACTTGTACCGAAGCTAAAATCGGGTGGACGTCTCTTTTACATCGGTGCTGGCACAAGCGGAAGGCTGGGTATTTTGGATGCTTCCGAGTGTCCTCCGACATTTGGGGTCTCTCATGATTTGGTCATCGGCCTTATTGCTGGAGGGGACCAAGCGATCCGTAAAGCCGTAGAATTTGCAGAAGACGACCGTCAGCTGGCTTACCGCGATCTAAAGCAATACAACATCACCTCGGCTGATTTTGTCATAGGTATTGCTGCTTCAGGAACCACACCCTATGTGCTGGGTGGCATCGAAATGGTCAAAAATGAAGGTATCCTCACGGGATGTATCACTTGCAATCCCGGCAGCCCACTGGGTCGGCTGGTGGATCACGCCATCGAAGTAGCTACTGGACCAGAGTACCTCACAGGTAGCACCCGCATGAAAGCCGGTACAGCTCAGAAAATGGTCCTCAACATGATCACCACCACCAGTATGATCCAGCTCGGCCGGGTAAAAGATAATAAAATGGTGGATATGCAACTCTCCAACCACAAACTCATCGATCGGGGTATTCGGCAAATCATGGAATTCGATCCGACCATCGATTATCAAGAAGCCAACACCCTGCTCGCTAGGTACGGAAGCGTACGACATGTGCTCAACTACCTTAAACAAAAATAACAATCCACCCATGCTTACCCAATTAATCAAAGAAGAATTCTCCAGGCGCATTCAAGAGGAATCCCAACGTAGAATCCAATTCTGCATATCACAACTCACAGAAGAAGAAGTGTGGCGCAAGCCCAATGACCATACCAACAGTGTAGGCAATCTGGTACTTCATCTATGCGGCAATGGCCGCCAGTGGATCCTGAGTAGTTTTGGAAATATTCCAGACGAACGTATCCGGCACAAAGAGTTTGATCCTGAAAATCGAGTCTCGAAGTCCGATCTGGAGTCACTCCTCGTAAAAACCATTCAAGATTTGGTATATCAGGTAAATTTTCTGACCGCAGAAGACTTGGAAAGCTGGTACGAGATCCAATGCTTTCGAGATACTGGGGTTGCCGTATTGATCCATGTCATCGAACATTTTAGCTACCATACGGGTCAGATCACCCTACTCACCAAACTCATGAAAAATATGGATACGGGCTACTACGACGGTCTACAGCTGGAGATCAACTAAGACCTCTGGATGAAAGCCTGTTGACCAAAATTGCTATTCGATAGCCTCGAAAGTACATATTCACATTAGTTGGCGGTTTCAGACCAAAACCTTTGGATATGGATAAAAAAAACGGCTTACCCAATTAGGATAAGCCGTTTTTGACTTTCGAGTCAGAATGGACCCAATTTTCAAAAGGTGGATTTTACTTTCTCCAAGGCATCTCAATGACCTTTCTAGCTGCTAAATATCCGAGTCTCAATCCCTCATCACAATCCATTCTGAAGTGAACACCAAGTGGCATTCTACTATATGCATTCTCTACACCTAATTCTAGAATATTGTTGTAAGATCTTGGTAATCCTAAAAACTCCGTCCTATTGATATGGGACTTGTCTATGAAGGTCCTAGAATTTCCAAACACATCAGCTAAGATTGCTGATCCTGTACCTCCGAAACCTGAGTGCCCTGAAGGATATGCTGGAAATGGCGGTGTAAGACCTTTTGCCCCACTGATGGGATCGTTAAGATTGGTCAGCCAATTAGGGTTCATCACTCTTCTAATATAAGTAATAGGCCTTTCTACATTGTAGAGATATTTAGAATTCCAAACGGCTACTCCGGTATCACTTAGTGCCATAGAAAGCTTAGCGTACATCTCTACAGCCTTGCCCAAACTCAATTTATCCTCCTCAAGAAGTTGATTTGCGAGAGAAATTAACCTCGCAGCAGGTTCAAAGGTAAGCTCGAAAATGTCATCAGACCAAAACTCTGCAATCCATCTATCTTCGTAAGTAGATCTATTTACCCATAGCTCTACTTCTTTCGCTTGGTTGTAAAAGAGAGAGTTTGGATCCTCACTCCAAGGAAGTGGGGCACGACCGATTTTATCAGACTCATTGATCGCGAAAGTTCGTACTCTACCCCAATTCGGAAACAGTGCTCTTGTGAAATCTGGGAGTGAGGGCTGCCATAACACCTCTCCATTAGGCCCTGTAACCGGCGGTGTGTAAGTCGTGGGATGCGGATTTCTGAAAGCATCGTGACCTGCAACATCGCTTGTTGAGTAATTATATACAGATTCCGCTACTCTTTTGCCATATTCTTTTGAACGGAGTAATACCTCTGCATTTACGCCTGCTCTTCTAGCATCTTCGTCGTGCTTTGCCTCTAGATTTGCAATCCTCGCTAGATAGATAGGCTCTACATGTGGATAAAATAATGTAAAAATGGTTGCATACGCTGTATTCACACACGTAGGCCAGTGGTATTCTTGTGTGGTTTCAGATCTTGGGACTACCATACCCGTTAGTACGGATTGCATGGTATTATTGTTTTCCATACCCGGAATCGTCGCTTCGTACGCAGCCAAGTTTGTATAAGCAAGCATCCTAGCCGCCGCTGGTGGTCTATAACCTGGTGAATATCGATCGATTTCTAAAAATAACTTATGCCAAGCTAATGGTACATCTGCGGAGTATTCTTCCGCGGATTTTGAAATTGCATTTTTCTCTTCCGGCGTTTCACTCGAACAAGAGGTAATGAACAACGACAACCCAAGAAACATGAAAGTTATTAGCGATAACTTGTTAAGATTTCTCATTTAAATCTAGGTTTAGGTATTATGTAAGCTTAAAAACGCCACAAAATAAATACTTTTTATGATGTAATTAAAGAATATCATCATTAGAAATCGCTTAGAATAAGATATTGCAAAACTTCATATATATCACTTGTGCACTTTTTACTTGAATTCTACCATTTTTTTAATAGAATTTGATGCGACTTCGTACCTTTACGATTAGATAAGGCATATAAGATCTGGACAAATCCGCTTACCAAATAGTGGAACAGCGATTGGTAATAGTTCGTATATAGCCACGATTGAAGTGTATGATAATGATCAAAAAATGAAAAAAAATATAACCATTGTTGGTGCAGGATTGTGTGGATCTATGCTAGCGGTCAAAATGGCAAAACTAGGACACACCGTACAAGTTTTTGAGAAGCGCTCAGATCTTCGAAAGACAGACATCTCCGCCGGAAGATCCATCAACTTAGCGCTTTCGGCAAGAGGCATGTCAGCCCTCGCAAAAATAGGACTAGCAGACCAGGCCTCAAAACTGTGCATTCCTATGTATGGACGCATGATACATGGCATAGACGGTAGCCAAAATTTTTTCTCTTATAGTGGGAGAAAAGATGAATATATCAACTCTGTTTCTAGAGGTGGCCTCAATGCACTACTTTTAGATTCAGCAGAAAATGATGAAAGCATCAGCCTTCACTTCGAACATGCATGCACACATGTGTCTTATCAAGCAAACCGCTGTAGCTTTAGTCATTTAGGTCAAAATATTGACATTCAGTCGGATGCTATTTTCGGTACGGATGGCGCTGGAAGTGAAGTCCGTAAAGCAATGATGGCCCGAACTCCTGAGCTACTTTTCAACTACAGCCAAGATTTTTTAAGACACGGCTATAAAGAATTATCGATTCCCCCAGATGAACATGGAAATCATCGGATAGATAAACATGCCCTACACATCTGGCCAAGGGGCAGTTTTATGATTATCGCCCTTCCGAATCTGGACGGAAGTTTTACAGTCACCATGTTTCATCCTTATGCGGGAGCGCTGGGATTTGATGACCTAACCACCTCCGAAAAAGTATACCAACTATTCGAGACTTACTTCCCAGATTTGTTGGACCTTATACCAGATATTTCAAAAGAATATTTCAGCAACCCTGTAAGTAATCTTGGTACCATCAAGTGTTACCCGTGGTATGCAGGTCCCACTACCTTACTGATGGGGGATGCTGCTCATGCCATTGTCCCGTTCTATGGTCAAGGAATGAATGCATCATTTGAAGATGTAGCGGTTTGGTCGGAAGTATTAGAAAATCATGGGAATGATATGGCTTCCGCGATGCATCATTTTGCAGAAATTCGAAAAAAAGATGCCGATGCAATCGCAGATCTCGCCATCGATAATTTTTACGAGATGAGGGATCACGTAGCGAATCCAATCTTTGCCGAAAAGCGAAAACTTGAACTAGCCCTTGAGCAAAACATTCCCGCGTATTATTCAAAATATGCTATGGTGACTTTTAGGCCAGACCTTCCATACAGTGAAGCAATGCGGCTCGGTAGAAAGCAAGATGAGATTCTCCTCGATTTGTGTAAAAATGGCCGACACCAATCCATGAATCTCAGCGAAGTACATCAATACCTATTGGCAGAATTACAGAAATAACTCCACATGGCTTCAAAATGTAAAATTGCCCTGCTCGGGTATGGAGCTGTCGGTAGATTTTTTGCTAATCAGATCCTCTCAAACCCAATATATGGGGATAAATTTGAAATTGCTTTCATCTGGAATCGCTCCTTCGAAGTATTTAGCGAGGAGCCTGAGGATATCAGGCAGCTAGCTATCGATGCTGAATCGGTTTTAGCTGCTACTAAAAATTTTATTCAAAAAAAACTTGGTGGTATCGACCTCTTCGTAGAAGTAGCCCATCCAGAAATCATCAAAACTCACGGTACCGCACTCCTCAGAATTGCAAATCTGTATGTTGCCTCCGTCACAGCTTTTGCTGATGAAAGGACTTTAACTAATTGTCTACACGAAGCCAAAAGCAACAATCACACAATCTTTCTCCCTAGTGGTGCAGCTTGGGGTGTCCATGACGTACTGAAGATGAATGAAGCTGGTTCTCTAACCAAACTAGAAATCTCTATGCAGTTTCATGCAGATGCGCTTCGATTGGTAGGTCCGACTTCATTGCTTCTAGATAGCTACATACAAAATGCATCTGACCAAAAACCATTACTAATCGCTCAAGGATCAATCGAAGAAATTGCAAAAATCGCTCCCAACAATGTTAATACCATGACTTGCCTTCGGGTTGCGGCTTCTTCTCTTTCTGACGAAAAGGTACATGGAATACTCATGGCCCAAAAAACAACTGACGCACACCTCATCGATATCAAAGTACAGGGTATGAATGGTTTTTTCGTACATACCCATCGGCACAACCCCGCAAAAAAATCAGCTGTCACTGGTGAAGAAACCTTCCGAAGTTTTCTCCAAAGTTTAATATTGGCTACAGAAACTACCGATAGATCAGTCGTGTTCATTTAATAAATCGAAAAATATCCAGTAAAAAGTATTTCCATTCGTTTTGAAATGAAAACCATCGTTCTGGACGAATGATCTTGCACCTTGCTTGTTGGATAGAGCCATGCTTTCACATATTGTTTCACTGTCAGGTGGCTTATATAAAATTGCTGAATTACTTTACTGGTGTGTTTCATAAAAAAGAAGAGGGATCCAGCTAATAGATCCCTCTAAAAAATTATTAATGCATAAATAAAGCTATGCGCTTTCTAACAAACAAGTATAATTCCTAAAATTTTGATTCAAATGCCTCGGAAAAAATTCTGTCGTTGAGAATTTTGGTTCTATTCCCGCAATAACTACATTTATCTTGTCTTTTGCTCGATTAGAAAAAGACACTAATTGGTGAACTTAAGATTAGTCAATAGATTTTGGGCAACGCATTCACCTTGTTTGAAGCCTTCCTCACACGCCTTTCTCATGTGTACACCTGCATAGATTCTAGAGTGGTAAGCTTCCTCGCCAGCTGCCTTAAAGCTAGGGAATTGACGAACACCATACCCCTTATCCACATGCTGAGCATCTGAGAAAGATCTAAGTCCAAATAGACTTGTGAGCACTTCAGAAGAAGATCCCGCATTTGCAGATGTACCTGATACGTAATCTGGGTATGGAGGTGTCGGTACTGGAGAATTCCAATTTGGTTGACCTAGTACTCTTCTGATATAGCTTACAGGTCTCTGAAGATTCCACTTATACTTTGTCCACCATACCGCGATGAATGTATCTCTGGTAGAAAGTGTTAAAAGAAGGTACATCCTTAAAGAAGAGAACATATCTAAGTTGAATTGGGTGACCAATTGATTTCCAATTCCCAACCAGGATCCAGCTGGTGTACCGGATACATTCGGATTATTGGCCCAGTATCTTCCGATAAATACTTTCTCCGGATCACGCGTCGCATCTAATACCTCTAGTACATCCTGGTAGTACTTACTTGCTGGATCCTCGCTGTATGTGTAGGGAGGTTTTGGTAAACATATCTCTGCAGATGGTATGACAAAGCTTCTGCTAGTCCACCAGTATGGTAGCATAAAGAAAGGGTTCTCTTGCTCAATACCGTCATAGAAGGATGGATTCACCGCTATGGAAGGCATGGTGTAAGGTCGAGCCACTAATTGGGCATATCCATCCGCATTTGCATAACGGATGATGTGATCTGCTAGAGCGACAGCAAACTCCTTTGAATCCGCTAAAACCCTGTCAGATGTATTGTTCTCGATTTTCAATCTGCGCTCTTGCGTGGTTTCGAGTTCATTGAGGGCTTGAAGTTGTGTTTGACTTGGATTGTTCAACATATGTGCCAATACCCTGGGCGTGGCGTGACAAAGGACTATTCCCCAATCATATCGCTTGGTAGTGAATGGCTTAGGAACTTGGGTAAATCCATTGAGCTGTCCTTCCATTGATCTACCATTTGGAAAACCGTGAACCATTGATTCATACATTGTTAACGCTGTGTAGGAATACAAACGGGATGCATCCAATGCAAAGAAACCTCTGTCTCTAACACTGTTGTACGCTAGGGTCATCCACTCTTGAGCTAATGTGGCATCATATTCAGAGGAAGCTTGTACCTGATCATACTGGAATGGAGATTCCTGATCATTAGAATTTTCTTTTTGACAACCAACGATAAAGAGGGTTGCAATTAGGATCAAAACGTTTAATTTTCTCATGTGATAATAATTTTGTGCAGTTGTCTATAATTACGACGCAAAGATATAGACCGGTTATAGCCTCAAGAATAATTTAACATTTCGTTAGGAATTTTAAAAATGTACCATCTAGAAAATTTCTCAAAGAATTTAAACTTTTTATATTCTCCATAAAACTAATTTAGATAAATATTTATTTTTATTTACCATTATTAATGAAATAAATTTAGTATTTAAACAGTAAAATCAAATACCATTGACAATCAATTTCATTTTAAATATTACCACTTCCTAGACCAAGATACCACAAGTCCAAGAGCCAAATCATCTTAAATTCCTTAATGATACCTTAATAACCTGACCCGATTAAGTGGATAATAAAAACTTCAAATATCACCAATTTTTCAGATTCAACATAATCAAAATACACATTATCAATACCTTATAAAATAAAAATTATCAATAATGGAATTGACGATAGCTAAAAATCCGATCACACCACGAACCTTAACTATAGAATTAAGTAATTTTTAATAATTAAAGTATTGATAAAACTAATGAACCCATTTAATATTATTTATGTATTGATTTAAGTCAGGTCAATACTAACCTTATTTAAACTGATTATCAAGCACAAAAAATTGATTTTGCATTAAAAAACACAATAGATGCATAAAATTTTATTTATGCTATTTCAGTTTTTAATCGTGAATTCAAAACATATAGGCCATTCAGTAAAAGCACCCAACCAAGCATATATTTTCTAGCTGGTCCTACGGACAAAAAAGGCGGATCAGATAAACATTTGAGTCAATAAAAATAGACCTTTGGTCGACGTGCAGCGGCCTTGAAGACATAGCCTACAGTGGGTTTGACTTAGTCGGTGTAGGTCTGTAAGGCTGAAATGGAATTTTAAGCATGGTCTTCAGGTCTTCTGCTTCTGGCGGAGCCATATAGGTATCTACTCCATATACCAATGATTTATTATCGACTTCTGCATAGGTTCCAAATATTCGATCCCAAAGAGAAAAGATGTTTCCATAGTTTGTATCCGTAAGCGGCTGCTGGTAATGGTGGTGAACTCGGTGCATATTTGGTGTACAGAATAACAATCTGATCGCCCGATCGAGACCTGGTTTCATTTCGATATTGGCGTGATTGAATTGAGTGAGGACTACACTCATCGTTTGATACAAAAATACCAACCACATCGGAGCACCAATGATAATTACGGCGGCAGTCGTGAAGATCAATCTAAACACACTTTCTCCCGGGTGATGCCTATTGGCACTCGTGGTATCCAGATGTTGGTCACTGTGGTGAATGACATGAAACTTCCACATCCAAGGCACTTTATGCTGAATCCAATGTACGGTGTACGCACCAATCAGATCCAAAAGCAACAATCCTAAGATGGCAAAAAGCCAGAGCGGCATCTCCACAAGATGGAGTAGCCCAAACGACTGTGCCGTGACGAAGTCAGAACTCTTCACCAATACAAATGCGAGAGAAAAATTGACCACGATGGTCGTCAGAGTAAAAAATATATTCACCCTTGCATGCTGCCACCGATCATAATTGATTTGAAACAATGGCACAGCCGACTCAATCAACCAAAATATTGTGAGCCCTCCCACCAAAATGATGGTGCGGTGGAGGGATGGTATATTTTCGAAATAATCTATGATAAAGTCCATGGCAATACGATTTTGCCCAAAACTACTACATTTCAGAAATTACTACGATCGAGTAGGCAAAAAAGTACATGAATAATTTTGGCAGCTGCTTCGAACCAAGGCTTATTTTCGCTTGAGTAGCTCTTGTTTGATTGCTTTGATGCGATCATCTACGAGGTAATCATCAAAGTTTGTCTCCCGATCGATCATGCCACCTGGCGTAAGCTCGATCACTCGGTCGGCTACTGTCTGTGCCAAAGCATGGTCACGGGTGGTGAAAAGTATGGTACCACGGAAATCCTTCATCCCATTATTAAGCGCAGTAATGGACTCGAGATCGAGGTGATTGGTCGGTTCATCGAAGAGTAGGACATTTGCATTGGCCGTCATCATTCGACTTAGCATACAGCGCATCTTCTCACCCCCACTGAGTACCGTACAGTTTTTCTGTGTCTCCTCTCCAGAAAACAGCATCCTTCCGAGGAATCCTCTCAAGTCTGTCTCATCCATATTGTTGGTATACTGGCGAAGCCAATCTACGAGATTCATATCTTTATTCATGAAGAACTCGGAATTGTCTGCAGGTAAGTAGGCGGAGGTAATAGTCACACCCCATTTGAAGCTTCCTTCAAAATCGGTGTCTTCACCCGCAATGATTTTATAAAAAGCCGAGGTGGCAAGGGCACTGTCCGAATAAATACAAATCTTCTGCCCTTTTCGCACATCAAATTTTACATCTTTAAATAGTGTGACCCCATTAGATACCTTAGATTTAATATCGACTTCAAGGATTTGATCTCCCGCCTCTCTTCCTTGGTTATTAAATATGATACCGGGATACTTCCGATTCGAAGCTTGAATTTCGTTGACATTGATTTTGTCCAATGCCTTTTTTCTACTGGTCGCTTGTTTAGATTTTGAAGCATTAGCTGAGAACCTTGCGATGAAGGCCTTTAACTCGGCAATTTTCTCTTCCGCTTTCTTATTTTGATCTGCCCGCTGCTTCAGGAGAAGCTGACTACTCTCGTACCAGAAAGAATAGTTGCCCGTAAAGATGCTGATCTTACCAAAATCGATATCCGCCACATGGGTACATACTGCATCCAAGAAGTGACGATCGTGGGATACTACGAGGACGATTTTATCATATTCGGCCAGGAAATTTTCCAGCCATGCGATGGTCGAAAAGTCGAGATCATTGGTAGGCTCATCTAATAGCAGGATATCCGGATTACCAAATAGGGCCTGGGCTAATAGCACCCGCACTCTTTCATTTGGTTCGATATCTTTGACCAACTGTCCATGTAATTCTTCCCGCACACCTAGATTACTCAAGAGATTGGCAGCATCACTCTCTGCATTCCAACCGTCCATTTCTGCGAATTGCTCTTCTAGCTCTCCAGCACGAATACCATCCGCATCAGAGAAATCTTCCTTCATGTAGATAGCATCCTTTTCCTTCATTAGATCATACAAGATTCGATTCCCCATGATCACGGTCTCCAGCACTGGAAAATTGTCAAACTCATAGTGATTTTGTTTGAGGACACTCATTCGCTGCCCTTTGCTGATTTCTACGGAACCTGTTGTTTGATCTATCTCACCAGATAGTATTTTCAGAAAGGTACTTTTTCCAGCACCATTGGCACCGATGATACCATAGCAGTTGCCTTCTGTAAATTTGATATTAACATCCTCGAAGAGAACCCGTTTACTATAACGGAGAGAAAGATTGGATACTGAAATCATGCCTAATCGCTATTTTGTTTGTTTCGACTCCTCATTTTTAGGAGTAGACCAAATATTTATACTGAAAAATTTTCGCAAAGATAGTATATACTAAGGAATATTCGCTCTTCCCACGGACTAAATCACTAAGTTTGATCCATCTATGTTTGAACTCCTTGAGGTATAACCTTACACCCTAATCTATTGAGGGAAGATCCTTCTTATCGGAAATCTTTTCAAAGCAGAAACCATTATCCAGATCGTAAAATTAGCACAATCTATTATCTTACTTTTTCTATACAGTTTTGCCAAAGGGGATGAGCTTGGAGATGTTTTTTCTGAATTACTCTTATTCTAGCTTAATTCAGCTTTTCGGTGATTTTGGCATAAATAATTGATTTTCATCATAAAAACAAAAAACCCTTAGCCAATTAAAACTAAGGGTTTTTGCAGATGGTGGGCCCACCAGGACTTGAACCTGGGACCACCTGATTATGAGTCAGGTGCTCTAACCGACTGAGCTATAGGCCCGAATGCTCCGATTTCTCAAAGCGGTGCAAAATTACTACAAAAATTTTAATTAACAAAACTAAGCGCCGCAATTATTTTTTTGAAAGCGCTTCTACTTATTGTTCGATTTTATCTTCTTATAGGCAGACTCTAAAGCTGTGCGGGAAGCAAAACCATCGCTCAGCTTATACACCTCCTTCCCATCCGTATAAAACAAGGTAGGAAAACTGGCAGCCCCTAGACTGTTTGCTCTCGCGAAATGCATGGTCACCTGTTTTCGTGCATCCCGTAGAAATTTTTGAGAAAAGTCTGGATACGAACCGCCCATCTTGGTCACGATATCCTTGTAAGCTACTGGATTATAAAGATCAGCACCATCGACATAGAATAGCTTTTGGACTGATTTGAAGAAGGCCAATGGGTCAGATTTTGATATCATCATAAAGGCTACAACTGCCCTACACGCAGGCTCTGTGTCATACAACATCTCCTTGGACAAAACCGCCTCATTGAATTTCACCCCTGTCTTTTGGGCGACTTCTCTCCAATGTGACCTTAAAAAATCAGATAGCGAAGCCATAGACTCTTTGCCATAAGCTCGCAGACCACCCATGACCAATTCCACTGGGACATCTGGATGATTGGATAAAAAACCATCCAATTCGCCACCAAACCCATAACACCACGAACACATCGGATCCCCAACGTATATAAACCGGGCTTGTTGACCCCATTCTTGAGCCCAAGATTTTGAGGTAGATATCAGTACCATGGCCATAAAAAAAAATTGTCGCACCAGATTCATATCGTCCGAATTTTACGTAAGTACTTGGTTTAAAATGCAATGTTACAAATAATTATTGTTTCTTGTTTGAGAAAAAGGTAGAAGGTAAGGATCAAAGAAGTGCTTTTTTGAAAAATATGCTTGGGATAGTGTAGTTTTGCATTTCGAAAAAAAATTATAATACAGCATATGTCAAATCATAACTCTATATTTTTTGCTACGATTCTGTCTGTTACCTTGATTATTCTTGGAAGTATAACAAGCTGCAAAGAAGAAGGCTTAGCAAAAATTCAAAATGAATCGGGCGAAGTGCAGGGTGATGCTTTCCCGAATCTAGAGAAAATGCTCGGTAAATGGCAAACCAATGATGACCTTTTCATGGAAAAATGGGACAAGGTCAATGATTCTATTTTTGCTGGATTTGGATTTGCAAACACAAACGGATTTGTTAAGGTGTATGAAATCATGACACTCCAACAGGCCAAAGACGGAATTTACTACAAGGTCGATTTTGTGGCTGATACCTTAAAAAAGGAAATTCCCTTTAAGCTCAGTTCTTTCGATGGGAAAAAAGCCGTTTTCGAAAATAGAGCACACCCTTTTCCAAAAACAATTGTGTACCAATTCAATCCAGAAGAAAAAATGATGACCATCAAATATCAAGGTGATCAAAAATCGGAAGAAAAGGTCTACTATAATTTCAGATAACTATGATAGCGAGCCCCAAAGAAATCGTCAATCGAAAAGCGAAGTTTGAGTATCATTTTCTTCAAGAATTTGAGGCCGGTATCGTACTGCAAGGAACGGAAGTAAAGGCACTTCGCCATGGAAATGCTAACCTTACAGATGCCTACTGTATTTTCGATAGGGGAAGACTGATGGTCAAAAGTATGTACATAGGGGAGTATGACCACGGAAATATCTACAACCACGAGACAAGAAAAGACCGAATCCTCCTACTTAGAAAGTCTGAACTAAAAAAATTGGAGCGACGTGTCACCGAAAAAGGACTCACCATCGTACCGTACAAACTTTATTTCAATGACCGAGGCTTCGTGAAACTCCAAATCATTCTCGCTCAGGGTAAAAAGGAATTCGACAAACGAGAAACGATAAAGGAAAGAGACTCCAAACGCGAACTCCAAAGAATCAAAAAGATTACCTGATCTGGGTACTATCTTTTGGCTCGATTAGGGATAAACTCTCATCATAAAGACCTATCAAGATGGACTCCCCACTTGGAGCGACGCGAATTCCACCATATTTAGCTCGTTCGTAGTAGGAAGCATGCCCCTCCTGAAAGAAAAAATGCTCCGCTCCGATAGAAAACTGCCCACTATTCCTCTTATACGGTATGAAACATTGATTGGGGCTGACCATAGGCGCATCTAATTGAAATCCGACATAGTGCCCTACCCCTTGGCTGTCAATATCTAAAATCAAGTAACCACGATCAACTATCTGAGGAAATGAAAAAAGCGTATCCGAAACACGATACCGCAGATCCATATAGTCGCCCTGCATGAGCGATCGCGGATCTACGGGCGCCAATTCGAGCAACACCAATTTTCCAGATTCAACTATTTTTTCTGATTTGTAAATGGCTATTGACATGCCCAATAAAATAAGGACCACCGTACATCCCCAAATCCACTTATCTCTGAGTTTCATCATTCGCTCGTAAATTTTGATGTATAATATAAGCTGTCAATAAAAACACAAAGCCATTCAGACCTAAAAACAAGGACTTTTGCCAGAGGGGCGTCATAAGTTCAAAATAATATTGAATCATTCCATAAGTCCATGCAAGTAAACTCAGGATCAATAGACCATAAACCCGCTGAAAGTAGGCTACTCCTAAAAAAAGAGTCGCGGCCAATATACCGGGACTATAACCAAAATAGGCAAATAAGACCGCTGCAATTCCGATTACCACTGTGACCAAAGGTCCATACGATACATAAGTCTTCCACAACTTCCAAAAGGCTACACTCAAAAAAAGTACTGTCATAATTAGGTCGAAATAAACGCCTACATGATCCTCCACAGATGTTCGTAAAGAATAACTCGATAGAATGAGATATCCCACCAGTAAAAAAAATGCAGTAGCCATCCTAAAACTACGCAATTCTACCCACCAACCCTGACACCGTCGGAAAAATTTGATCTCAAAAATGAAAAGACTTAACCCAAGAATCAAAAGCACAAAGGCCCAAGCGTATACACCCCAATTCTCTCCAAAATGATATACCAAACTCGTAATCCCACCAAAGGTCATGAAGGTATTGAACCAAATGAACAAAGGGCTGCGAAAACTCCAAAATCCAGCCACACCAAGTCCAATCACTACCACACTGGTCCACAAAACACTCAGTTCATAATGCACACATACGGGCCCCATCATCATCACCGCCAAGAGATACAACCCGAATGCAAAACTCTGTCGACTAATTTGAGTACTGCCTTGAAAAAATAATTTTCTAGAGAAAAACCATAAGGCGATGGAGATAACCATGGTGGTAATCGGCTCATCAAAAACCGACCCAACACCCATAAACAACGCTAAAAAAAATGCACCTAAAAATCCCCCAATCCCTGATAAAACTTGCACCCAAAGGGGCGTTCGAGCTATATCCCCGGTATGCCCGTCAAGCTCGGTAAGCGGAAAATGATTTTCTAAATATTTATTGGGTATCTCCATGATTCAATCGATTTTCCGAATCCCAGATTCGCTGGATTCGCATTCCATAAGTTACAATTGCCATCGTACCAAATAAAAAGAAAGTCCCTATGAAAAAAAAGGAAAACCAAGGGTCCCTCATCAAATCTACTATCCACGAAGTGACAATGATCATCATCGAAAATAACCCTGCCGGCGAAAATCTTACTCTCCGATTCTGCCAATCTACCCACATACACCACCCTACCAATCCTAAAAACAACCCCAATGCCACTGCAAAAGTAACCCATGTATGCCCAAATAAACTATTCAATGTCCAAGAAAGCCCACTGACCAGCGCAGCGCCATATGAAATCCAAATCATCAATCCTGATAGATAGAACTTGCCACTCCTATGCACTACATACGAAACTAAAAACCATATTGTATTCATCCCAAATGTAGCCATCAGCACCATGGATTGCGTCCAGCCAGCGCCAATCTGATTCACATACAGAAAGAAACTGAGCTGCATCAATCCTATCCAAAAAATCCAAGGAATGGAATACCTACTCAATAGTACCATAGGAAATATAGAGATACCCCACATCAAAAAAAGAGAATAGGCATCCGCACCCGTTTGATAGACTTGCCCGTATAAGGCATATAGTGCCCCAATAAGAAGCATCACCAACATAGCCAGCGATCGCTCGACCAAGGGTACCCAAATCCTAAATATTAGCAGGGCAGAACCAATGATAACAGCACCAAAAAAAATCGCAAACTTAACCAAGGAAGGTAGAGCGTACCAATTCGATGCCAAAAAAGTAATAAATCCGATACCGATCATCAAAAAACCTGACCATGTCAGCGTCTTCTGAATCCCCCTAAGTCCTTCCTTGGCAGGAAGATAGACCCCATTAGAAAATAATGGATCGAGCCTACTGAAGTCCGAATTACGAGACTCCAACCACTTATAGGCGTATGATCGCTGATCTTTGATATTTGGACCCAAAGTTGCTTCTTTTCTTCAAAAAACGATGGAGATAGAAAATTAATTTCAGAAGAGCGTCAATTAGTGATTATTCTTTTTGCAAAAGTACACAGGTCCCGTTCAAAGTCTTTTACGATTTCCATTATTTGAATTTTTCGTACCAACTGAAGTATGTGGAAATGATTTCATCCCGCTGAGCCTCAAGAAACCGTAGATAATCCTTAGCCACAGGAGCGAGCTTCTTCTCCTTCGCCCACACCAAACTCCAGCGTGTACCGAGTGGAAGACCTGGCACTGGCCATAAGTGAAGGCTACCGTTTTGGATTTCGTTTCGAAGTCCGATCAGCGGCATGATGGATACGCCCAATCCCGCGATCACTGCTTGCTTTACAGCTTCATTGGACGTAAGCTCCATTTTTTTGCGATAATCCAAATTTTGGGAGCGAAGATAGGTTTCCATGACTTGCCGCGTACCTGATCCTTCTTCACGATAGATCAAAGGCATATTATCTAAGATTTCTTCTAAGCTTTTTCCTTCTCCCTTCGTATATGGACGATTGCCGACCATGTACAAACGATTCTCCAAAAGCTCAATCCGCTCACAAGCCAAGTTTTCAGGAATGATAGATACAAGGGCAAAGTCTACTTCATTGCTCCTTATGCTTTGCACCACGAGTTGCTTATTGGTCACCGTCATAGATAGGTCCACCCCGGGATTCTGATTGATAAATCCAGTCAGAAAATAGGGCATCAAGTACTTGCCGGTAGAAACAACTGAAACCTTTAATTTGCCCACAACCTGCCCCCTGAACGCTTTGGCTTTATAGTTAATTTCCTCCATTTGATTGAGGATTTCTTCTGCAGCTCGTGCTACTTCGAAACCAAACTCTGTGATGTACAGTTGCCGTCCCACCACCTCCGTTAACGGTATATCAAACTGGTCTTGGAAGTTTTTGAGCTGTATCGATACTGCTGGTTGGGTGAGGTGCAATACCTCCGCTGCCCGAGTTACACTCTTGAGTTCCACCACTTTCTGAAAAATAGCAAGCTGATGTAAAGTATAATTCATAAAATTTGTTTATGGAATTCATTGCAAATATAAATAACATATAATGAATAATACGTAGATCTTTGCAAAAAAATTATAGAATGCAAACTATTACGATTGCCAAAGGGGATGGAATAGGTCCGGAGATCATGGAATCTACCCTCCAAATTTTAAAAGCAGCAGGGGCACCGCTGCAATTTGAAGAAATAGAAATCGGTGAAAAAGTCTATCATGCCGGTTACAGCTCTGGTATATCAAACGAAGCCTGGGACAATATCCGAAAAAACAAAATCATCCTAAAAGGTCCGATCACCACACCTCAAGGTGGCGGCTACAAAAGCCTTAACGTGAGCTTGCGCAAGACATTAGGACTATTCGCAAATATCAGACCTTGTAGAAGTTACTTCCCATTCATCAAAACCAAACACCCGAAACTTGATCTTCTCATCATACGGGAAAATGAGGAGGATCTGTACGGTGGAATAGAGCATCAGCAGACCGATGAGGTGGTACAATGCCTCAAGCTCATCAGCCGACCAGGGTGCGAAAAGATAAGCCGATACGCTTTCGAAATCACCAGGCAACAGGGTAGAAAATCCATCGCATGCTTCACGAAAGACAACATCATGAAACTCACAGATGGTCTCTTTCACAAAGTATTTGACGAGGTAGGTTCAGGATATAGGGACATCGCTCAGGAACACCTCATCGTGGACATCGGAGCTGCAAGATTGGCAGAGACACCAGAGCGATTTGATGTGATCCTCCTGCCAAATCTTTATGGTGATATTCTCTCTGATGTAGCTGCCCAAATCAGTGGTTCGGTTGGACTGGCAGGTTCGGCAAATATAGGTCACGACTATGCCATGTTTGAAGCCATTCACGGATCAGCGCCTGATATCGCTGGCCAATCCATCGCAAACCCTTCTGGATTGATACATGCGAGTGTGATGATGCTTCACCATTTGGGTCACCTAGAGATCGGTGATATGATCACCAATGCTTGGCTTAAGACCATCGAAGACGGGATCCATACACCCGATGTATTTACAAGCGGTGTCAGTATGGTAAGAGCGAGTACAGAAGAATTCACCAAAGCTGTCATTCAGCGATTGGGCGAAAAACCGACCCACCTCAAGCCTGTAAGTACCAAAGGTGGCCAAGGACAGATCTCTGTGCCAAAACATACTCCAGCCCCTCCAAAATCAAAACAATTGGTAGGTGTCGATATATTTCTACACTGTCGGCCAGCAGACATCAACAAATTAGCAGAAAACCTTCAGTCGTGTGCAACAGCCAATCTTCAACTAGAACTCATTACCAACCGAGGTACGAAAGTTTGGCCAAATGGATTCGAAGATACATTCTGTACAGACCATTGGAGGTGTAGATTCATGGGAAAAAAGGAAGGTGCACTTCCACAATTTTCTGATCTTCTTCAGCTACAAGCCGCCATCAACGAAGCTGCTCTTCCGATTATCAAGACAGAAAATCTATACACCTTCGATGGTCAGATAGGTTTCTCCCTTGGACAAGGACAATAAACAAACTCATCCATAACCAGAAAATTACCAGAAGATGATTACCAAATCCCTAAGTAAATCAACCACAATCAAAAAGATTATTATCTCATTCTTCTGTCTTGTATTGGCATCCGCCCTTTTATTAGTGGGTGCCGTGCAGGAGGATCCACTGCTCAGCCTCGTTGCCAAATCAGTGGGTGTCTGCATGCTTTTAATTTTATACCTCCAACAAATTAATTTTCAATGGGAAATTAATACAGATCACCAGCCCCATCTTCTGGGAACCTCCTCCAAATCTGCGAGGGAAGGAAACGCCTCCTAATCGCAGCATTCGATGCCCTCTTCCAAAGATGATCACTGATTAGAATGAGGTAATCAGCATTCTTTTCAATTCAAGCACTTGCAAAAAATCAAAATGATTTGACGTGCAAGAGGAATGTTTTACCCAAACCTTCTTTTCGGAGGTCATCTTTACGAAGTCATAAACCACCAAGGCCCATACCCTAAATAGACCATTTTTTATCACCACAAAAAGATGTACCACAATGATTCTTTCGCAAACCGCCTTCCAGAACCAGACCATCGCTCAAAAGGGGGTGATTGCTCCGCCGGCCGCCCAAAGGACTAAGATCCAGAAAGGCGATCGCACCCAAACAAACAAACTTTTTTTTGTTTGTCCATTTTCCTTTTTGGATGCTTACCTGATGGAAAAATTTGGATATGATATACAAATATACTCCACGGTAACTGGGTACAACGAACTCGAGCACGCGGAAGAAATCCAACAACTCAGGGCCTTGGTGGCTAACTCCGGAATTACAGAAATCTACCTTACCATCCACTCAAACTGTCCCATCATCCATAACTTCCTTGTAGGTAATGGGATAAAAGCCCAATGGATAAACCGAAAAATTCAAACTATATTCGATCAAATCGAAAATAAATCTGAATTCCAAAAAATGCCATTGCAATCACAAAAACTTCACCTCTCTAAGGCTATGGCTGAGCACCAGATGATCGAGCTGATGCGTCCCTCTGTACTCGGCGATTTGATCAAAGTACAAGAAATTAAATTCCACTTTTATGAATTAAAATTGGAGCTTCCTTACCAAGCGAGGGTATCATTCTAAATCAAGACGAACCAACTTACTGATCAAAAAAAATGGACTTACAGGCAATCTTCGAAAATATCACCAACCCGTCTCTGCTCTATTTCTTCTTAGGAATATTCGCAGTCTGTATCAAGAGCGATCTTGAAATACCGCCAACTTCTGCTAAATTTATTTCTCTGTACCTTCTCTTTGCTATTGGATTTCGTGGAGGGCAGGAACTTTCCCACGAACATCTGGATCAGGAAGTTTTTTACTTGATTTTATTGGCTTTGGGATTGTCCGCTGGCATCCCGGTGTACACTTTTTTTCTGCTCCGTCGGAAAATGTCGGTGTACAATGCTACAGCCATCGCCGCATCCTACGGATCGGTCAGTGCCGTAACCTTCGTCACAGCCGTCAGCTATCTCGAGCAGCACGGACATCAGATCCATGGATATATGGTAGCGATCATGGCCCTGATGGAAGCTCCAGCCATTATGATCGCCTTCATTCTACTCGGACTATACAAAACCAATGAAGTCGGTAAGATAAAACTCGGTTCTATCCTGGGTCATGCCTTTTCGAATGGATCCGTGCTCCTAATCCTAGGAAGTCTGGTCATCGGCTTCGTAGCAGATACCAAGCAGGCCCAGGGGATCGCCCCATTCACCAATGACTTGTTCAAAGGATTTTTGGCTATCTTCCTCCTAGATATGGGGATCACCAGTGGTCACAAACTGAAATCACTTTTTGCATATGGTTGGTTTCCATTCGCATTTGCTACCATCATACCCCTGGTCAATGGAGCGCTGACAGCTTACCTATCAGGGGTTGTCACGGATGAATACTCCAACAGATTTATGATGGCTATCCTGGCAGCGAGTGCCTCCTACATCGCCGTGCCAGCCGCCATGAAGATAAATGTCCCCGAGGCAGACCCCGGGTTATATGTACCCATGGCTCTAGGAATCAGCTTTCCGATCAACATCACCCTCGGGATGAGTCTGTACAATGCCATCGCTCAAGTATCAACTATGTAAAACTTTGAAAATGAACAAGAAAAATTAAAACCAAGAGCAACCAAGTGCCACTTTTTTGCATATATTCAGAAGTAAATCATCAATAAAAACCACGCAAAAAAGTGGATCGAAAATAAAACTTTTTTTCATACGACTCAATAAAAAAATGGGGGATCATGCTCGTGATCACCCATTTTTATTTTATTGATTTCGAAGTCGTTTTTGATGATATCAACTAATTTTTTGGTCTTCGAAATACCATTTTTGAGCTTTTCAAAGACGAGCTACAAAACTCGTTTTCAAAAAAAGATCTCTACATGCAAGCAGAGGAAGTTCAAGAATAGCCTTTTATGCTTGCTCCATCATATGGATACTCTTCTGTACAAATTTGGATAGGTCTTCACCCGATAGCATATTCTGATTGAGCATGGCAAGTTTGGTCAGATGATCTACATAATCTGTTTTGCGGGATTCGTCCGTCATTTGGAGCAGTTTCTGTGCGATGAGTGGGTGATTGGTGTTCACCACGAGCTGGTAGGAATCCGGGAAATCCATACCGCCCATGCCTTGCATCATCTGCATCTCTTTCATCCGTCGCATGAACTCTGGACGTGTGATGACCACGGGAAGATCTTGTGGAGAAAGCGCTTTCAGCTCTACGCTACCGCCAGAGCTCGGATCGATGGCTACCGAGAAAAGTCCCTTCACCACTTCTTTTTCGCTATCGCTGAGTACGGACTCCAGGTTTTGGTCTTTTTGCACCAATTGGTCCACCGTATTGGAATCCACACGTACGAAGTTGATCCCATCTACTTTGTACTCCAGCTGTTGCATGAAGTGATTGTCAATGATGTGATCAAAAACCAACACATCGTACTGGTGATTTTTTGCCTGCTGGATATAGCTGTACTGATCTTTTACATTGTTGGCGTAGATGCAGGTTATTTTATCGTACTTGTTGGTTTGGTTCGCTTTGATTTTCTCCTTGTATTCTTCGATGGTAAAGTATTCGTTGTCCACGTTTTTGAACAAGGCGAACTTCTCTACCCGATCGTAGAATTTTTCTTCGGTGATCATCCCGTATTTGATGAATATCCCGATGTCGGTCCATTTCTCTTCGAAAGCCTTTCGGTCTTCCTTATAGATTGACTCTAGCTTTTCCGCTACCTTTTTGGTAATGTAGGAGGTGATTTTCTTCACATTGGCATCCGCCTGAAGGTACGAACGCGATACATTGAGCGGGATATCTGGAGAATCGATGACCCCGTGGAGCATCGTGAGAAACTCCGGTACGATGTCTTTTACTTCGTCGGTGACATACACCTGGTTGCTATATAGCTGGATTTTACTTTTCTGCGGATCGATGTTGTTCGTCAGCTTCGGGAAATAAAGGATCCCCGTCAGATTGAACGGATAGTCGATGTTCAGATGAATCCAGAACAAAGGCGTGGGGCTAAATGGGTGCAGCTCCCGGTAGAAGTTTTGATAATCTGCATCTGTCAGTTCGCTGGGCTTCTTTTTCCAGATGGGATTTGGATTGTTAATGATGTTATCGACCTCTGTTTTGATTTCTTTTTGGTCATCGCCCTCACCTTCGTAGGTCGTTTCGGTCTTCGTGCCAAATTTGATCTCTACGGGTAAGAACTTGCAGTATTTATTCAATAGTTCCGAAATACGGCTTTCTTCCAGGTACTCGGTCGCATCATCCGCAATGTGGAGGATGATGTCGGTACCCCGCTCCGCTCGCTCAGCAGGGCTGATGGTGTATTCAGGATTGCCATCGCAGGTCCATTTGACCGCTGGGGTATCTTGGTAGGATTTGGTGATCACCTCTACCTGATGCGCCACCATGAAGGCGGAATAGAATCCCAATCCGAAATGGCCGATGATGCTGGCGTCGTTTTTATACTTATCTAGAAATTCGGCTGCAGAAGAAAAAGCAACCTGGTTAAGATATTTTTTGACTTCCTCCTCTGACATGCCGATACCTCTATCCGAGATGGTGAGGGTTTTTGCATCTTTATCGAGTTTGATTTCGATGGTCGTACTGCCCAATTCAGAATTGAGCTCACCCACTGCAGCGAGGGTTTTGACCTTGGTCGTAGCATCTACGGCATTGGAGACCAACTCCCGAAGGAAGATCTCCTGATCAGAGTAGAGGAATTTTTTGATAATTGGAAAAATATTTTCCGTTTGTACCGATATTTTACCTGTCTCCATATGAATTACTTTTTAGCTTTTCTTGGTTCAAATCCCATGCCACGCCATGTATTGGTGACAAATTGGCAGAATCCCATGATTGAATCAGCCTCCCATGTGTAATCTTGTCCTTTGGAGTATTCAGACCACTGCTATTTTGGACGGGGCTGGACTGCACCCAAGCCTTGTCTTGAAAAACTAATATAATAATTACACAGTCCCTTCTTCAGCAACTGCCCTCGTTTGGATAAATAAAGAATATTTATTAAATCTCACCTATTCCACCGCCGTCAGCAGCATCCTCACCTCTTCCTCTGAGAAAGTGCCCATGAGGGATCTTTGGAAGGTGTACTCCTGATTGCCCACGATCTTCACCTTGCGGAAATCATAGCTCTTCAGGGAGTCGATCTTTTTTTCGAAGATAAAATAATCATCCCCTTCCTCAATGATTTTGGAGAAGAATCGATTTTGCTTGGCGTATTTCTTTTTTTCGGAGAGGACATTCGCCACTTGATCGGTCGTGGCAGGCATTTTCAATATGGTCAGGGCGTAGCCATCCGCCGTAATGCTCAGATCTTTGGCGATGCCATAATCAATGACCTTGTAATCACTGCTATCCGGTGCCAATACATCCACCGCAAAATCGTACTTCAGCAGGGTCTGCTTCTTCCAGTGATCGGGGGTCTGCTCTTTACACGATGCGACGAGTAAAACCAGAAAACCAAAAAAGACAAAAAACCGACTTCGACCAAATATGTGTGTCATGATCCTCATTTGAAGTTCAAAAATAAACAATTCCCCTCACTCTGGGATGCTGCTTCACTGCCAATTTTTCAACGTCGAACCAGATATCCCCCACGGGAAGGGCTCGGCGGAAGGCTATCTGCTTCAAAACCAACAATGCTCCTAGCGGATCAACCCCAAGCCCCCCCGAGCAAATCACCTCAAACCAAACTGTGAAAATCTCCACTTTCACGCATACACCATCACTCAAAAGCGACCCACACCGCCTACCTGAGACAGCTCAAAATGCAAAATAAATGGTCCGGAAGGCAAAAAAACTGATTATGGTCTTATTTTTGCAGCCGATTAACAAAAAGTAAGATTCATGGACTTTAAAAACCTGATAGCCCACTGCAAAGAATACGGATTCATCTATCCATCCAGCGAAATATATGATGGCCTTAGTGCTGTGTACGACTACGGTCCGTATGGGGTGGAGCTCAAAAACAACCTCAAGCAGTATTGGTGGAAGAGTATGGTCCAAATGCATGACAACATCGTGGGGATCGATGCCGCTATCTTCATGCACCCGAAGACCTGGAAGGCTTCTGGTCACGTGGATGCCTTCAATGACCCACTCGTAGATAATAAAGACTCCAAAAAAAGATACCGCGCCGACCAGCTGATCGAAGGCCATGCCGAAAAGATCGAGGCCAAGATCAACAAAGATGTAGAGAAGGCGAAAGCAAAATTTGGTGCAGACTTCGACGAAGCGATGTTCCGCGCTACCAATGCCCGCATCGTAGAGCGCCAGCAAGAAATCGATGCAGTCCTCAAGCGCCTCGCCAATGCTATGCGTGACGGCAATATGGAGGAGCTCAAAAATATGATCGACGAGTATGAGATCACCTGCCCCGAAAGCGGCTCCCGAAACTGGACCGAGGTCCGACAGTTCAACCTTATGTTCAATACCCAGCTGGGCAACATCGCTGGTGAGGAAGGAAAACTCTACCTCAGACCAGAGACAGCCCAAGGGATCTTCGTCAACTTCCTTAATGTACAGAAATCTACCCGACAGAAGGTGCCCTTTGGGATCGCCCAGATCGGTAAGGCCTTCCGAAATGAGATCGTGGCTCGTCAGTTTATCTTCCGGATGCGGGAGTTCGAGCAGATGGAGATGCAGTTTTTCATCAAGCCGGGCACCGAGATGGACTGGTACCACTACTGGAAGGAGACCAGACTGAACTGGCACAAGGCACTCGGCGTACCCGCTGAAAAACTAAGATTTCACGATCATGACAATCTTGCACACTATGCCAATGCCGCGGTGGACATACAGTATGATTTCCCATTTGGGTTCAGGGAGCTGGAGGGCATCCATAGCCGAACGGATTTCGATTTGAGTCAGCATCAGGCCCTATCTGGCAAAAAACTCCAATATTTCGATCCGGAGATCAATGAAAGCTATGTGCCATATGTGGTAGAGACTTCCATCGGATGCGATCGGATGTTTTTGGCGCAGATCAGCGGAGCCCTCATGGAAGAGACTGTCCCAGATGCCGAAGGCAATGACTCGACGCGTACGGTCCTCAAGCTACATCCAGCCGTGGCTCCAGTAAAGGTAGCCGTACTCCCACTCCTCAAAAACAAAGAAGAACTCACCAAAGCAGGTGAAGCCGTGTACAACAAACTGAAAAGCAGCTTCAACTGTCAGTATGATGACAAGGACGCCATCGGCAGAAGGTACCGCAGGCAAGATGCCATCGGTACGCCATACTGTGTGACCATCGATTTCGAAACCCTCGAAAACAATACCGTCACCATCAGAGACCGTGACACCCTCCAGCAAGAGCGTATCAGCATCGATGATCTGATCCAGAAAGTAGCCGGAAAGGTAGATATGGCCAATATCTTATAAAAAAAGAGGGGGCTGTCCATGTGGATGGCCCCTTTTGTTTTGAGAATTGAGAAAGATTGAAAAATAAGAAATTAAACGACTAAAGTAAATCTTAAAAATACGCTTTCATCAAAGCTCCAAAAGGCCAGCAAATATAGAATAAAGCCTACGCTCCATTCTTCTGATCTTTTTGCTGCTCCCACCACTCAGGCTTGACGTATTCCTTCGGCACACAGGTCCAGGTATCCAATTTTGAGGCAGGGATTACACCAGGGATTTGACAGGATTCTAAATCATTCAACCAATTCCTATATTTAGTTAGGACTCGATGAAAATCTGTAGTGTCGACTTCATAGATATTATACATTATTGGTAATGTTAGATGTAATTTTGTCCATTTTTTACCAATTTCAAAATATGCTTCCTCTCCACCTCCCGTTTCCCGAATTTGCCCATCATCAAGAGTTTGCTCTATTATTGATATAATTCTATCCAAACCAACAACTTGTGATAGATAGTTATTGCCGAAATCATAAATTTGTATAGTATCGAAATACTGAAAAACATCCATTAATACAGGAATATCCAAACACGCAATCCCTTTATTTGAATTATTTATTTTGTAATAAAAGGATACACTTCTTAAATTATCTATTTTCATATAACTTTAATTCGGGAATGCGCTAATTATTCTTTCTGTAGATGTGCCTTCATTTTGAATAAACATCCTAATCTCTAATCCATTATATGTTCCAATGAATGCATTGCCATCATCTCTTTCTTTATTTCCCCATGCTCCTTTTATGGCATCAATCACTTTGTACTCATCCCAACTGTCAGGGAAAAAACTTTTTCCATCTGGATGAGAAGAATGCATCTCTACCCCATTTTTATAAATTTTAGCTCGATAACATCCACTTGAGTTTGGAATTTCAGTTCGCTTATGTATCTTGTACACACTTGGATTCTCCACCAAGGCAGCGATGTGGTGTACGCCACCTGATGATTTGAGGCCAACATCTCGATCAGATACGATCCAAAAGTCCTCCATAAGCACAGATTTATTCATTCGCCAAAGGTAAGTAAAAAGAATGGAGCCTATGCTCCATTCTTCTGATCTTTTTGATGCTCCCACCACTCAGGCTTGACGTATTCCTTTGGCACACAGGTCCAGGTATCCAATTTTGAGGCGGGGATTACACCAGGGATTTGACAGGATTCGTAGGTCTTTATAAACTCTAAATATCCTTCAAGCAATTTGATAATTTCATCAATTTGAACATCCACTTTTAAATCACTAAATGCAGGGCTACAATCAATTTTCACAAAATTTTCATCAACAAATACCAAGGTGCCTGGATTTCCATAGTTGATTGAATTTTTTGGTTTTTCTCTCAATTTTTGCAGAAAAAGGATTATACTTTGTTCAGAGTTGTATTGAGAAAGACTGTAGCCAATTATTGGATCTAACCAAAGCGGCTCAATATTGTATAAAGGGACTGAGTATCCATTTCTAAAAGTTTTAACATAAAAATTGATGCGTTGAATCATTTTAATATTCTTTATTATTTAGGAAATGATGAAATAACTTTGCCGCTTTGATCGAGAAACATTTGATTAATTAATCCACTCGATGTTCTACCTTCGTAAGTGTTATCTGAAATAAATAATCTCTCGGGGTCTGAATAAGCCTCCTTTATGGCATCCATCACTTTGTACTCATCCCAGCTGTCAGGGAAAAAACTTTTTCCATCTGGATGAGAAGAATGCATCTCTACCCCATTTTTATAAATTTTAGCTCGATAACATCCACTTGAGTTTGGAATTTCAGTTCGCTTATGTATTTTGTACAAACTCGGATTCTCCACCAAGGCAGCGATGTGGTGTACACCGCCAGAGGATGTGAGGCCACCATTTCGGTCATTTACAATCAAAAGGTCCTTCATCCGCCGAGATTGAATCACCCGCCAAAGGTAGGTA
>Ga0209278_1000088_pt1 | contig 142727 bp, 118 predicted proteins | sample JI81BgreenDNA_FD_187504 | JGI IMG/M metagenome (GOLD analysis project Ga0209278, IMG submission 187504) | Wastewater effluent complex algal communities from Wisconsin, to seasonally profile nutrient transformation and Carbon sequestration -... | ecosystem: Engineered > WWTP > Effluent > Algae... | reverse complement strand
GGACGAGCGGCTGCGCAAGGTGGAGCCGGTGCAGGTGAGCCTGGACGGCAACACCTTCGCTGCCGAGCCCGCTGAAAAACAGGCTTTTGAGGCCGCGCTGGAGAGCCTTCGCCGCAGCGAATTTGAGGCTGCTTCCCAGGGCTTTGCAGGGCTGATCCAGCGTTACCCCAACAGTGGCTACCTGCCCGCCGCCTTGTATTGGCACGGCAACGCCGACTACGCGCGCCGGGATTACAACAGTGCCATCGAGGCGCACCGCCGACTGGCACGCGACTTCCCCAGTCATCCTCGGGTACCGGAAGCCTTGCTGGGTATCTCTGACAGCCAGATCGAACTCAAGGACCGGCCGGGTGCCCGGCGCACGCTGGAAGAGCTGATCAAGGATCACCCGCAATCTGAAGCCGCCGTCGCGGCACGCGAGCGGCTCAAGCGTTTGCGCTGATCACCGTATTGGACCCGTGGCGCGCAGTGGCTGTGGCGCGTCTTTACAATCGGGTCCATGGATATCGCCGCACTACAACAACAGCAAACGTGGGTGCTGTGCGCTGCCTTTGCAGTGGCCACGGTTTTTGGTTTCATCGCCCAGCGCTCCCATTTCTGCACCATGGGGGCGATCAGCGACATCGTCAACATGGGCTCCTGGGCCCGTATGCGCATGTGGGCCGCTGCGGTGGCGGTGGCCATGATCGGTTTTCACACCATGGCGTGGCTCGGCTGGATCGACGCCACCCAGACCCTGTACGCACAGCCGCGTGTCGTCTGGCTGTCGGCGCTGGTGGGGGGAGGGCTGTTCGGTTTTGGCATGGTTCTGGCCTCGGGTTGTGGCAGCAAGACGCTGGTGCGCATCGGTGGCGGCAGCCTCAAGTCTTTGACCGTGTTTTTCGTCATGGGCTTTGCGGCCTACGCCACACTCAGTGGCGTGTTCGCGGTGTTGCGTGTCAATACTGTCGATGCAGTGTCGTTCAGCCTCTCCGGTGGTGCGTCGCTTCCGCTTTGGCTGGCCCAGTTCATGGGCCTTCAAACCGGTTCCACGGGGTTGGTGATCGGCTGGCTGGTCGGGTTGGCCTTGCTGGCGTGGGCCTTGAGCAGCGCAGAGTTTCGGACGCGGGAACACCTGCTCGGCGGTTTGGGGATCGGGCTTTGCGTGGCGGCGATGTGGTGGGTCACGGGCCATCTGGGCTTTGTGCCCGAACATCCAGAAACCCTGGAGGCGGTGTACCTGGCCACCGATAGCGGACGCATGGAGTCGCTGTCGTTCACCGCACCGATGGCTTACACGCTGGACTGGTTGGTGCTGTTCAGCGATCGTTCGAATGTGTTGAGCGTGGGGGTGGTGGCGGTGGCTGGCGTGGTGTTGGGTGCGTGGGTGCAAGCCTGGCGGTCTGGCAGCTTTCGCTGGGAGGGCTTTCAGGGCACACAGGACACGGCCCTGCACCTGTTGGGCGCAGCCTGCATGGGGGTGGGCGGCGTGACGGCTTTGGGGTGTACCGTCGGTCAGGGCCTCTCGGGTTTGTCGACCCTGAGCTTCACCAGCGTCCTGGCGGTGGCTGCGATCGTGGCCGGAGCGGTTGCCGGATTGCGTTTTCAAATGTGGCTGCTTGAGCGCGAGTGACGCGATTGAATGCTCACGTCATGATGGGCGCCACGCCGGCTCCTGTAACGCCACCGATGCCCCGCGACACCCCGGCCTCATGCCGTGCCCTCACCGGACGCGGTTCGGTCGTGGTGTTCGTGCACTTTTGCATCTTGCATGACCTCTCATGATGGCCACGCATAGGATGCGCTGGCGACTGGCATGAAAGAAGACTTCGAGCGGCGTTTTGGTGGCTTGCGACGGCTGTACGGCGCTGCGGCTGCGCAGCGCCTGTTCGGTGCCCATGTGGTGGTGGTCGGCATTGGCGGAGTGGGTTCCTGGGCCGCAGAAGCGCTGGCCCGTAGCGGGGTGGCGCGCATCAGCCTCATTGACATGGATCATGTGGCCGAGTCGAACATCAACCGCCAGATCCACGCCAGCGACGCGACCCTGGGTCAGGCCAAGGCAGAGGCCATGCGCGAACGCATCCTCTCCTACCACCCCGCGTGCGCCGTGGATGTGGTGGATGCCTTTGTGGAGCCCGACAACTGGATGTCTCTGTTGCGGGCCATCGGGCATCCGCCCGACGGTTTGCTGGACGCTTGTGACCAGGTGCGCGCCAAGGAGACGATGGCCGCCTGGGCCGCCGAAACGTCCAGCCCGTTGGTGACGGTAGGTGCCGCCGGGGGGAAGCGTCTGGCCCATGCGGTCGAGGTGGCCGATCTGGCCGATGTCACCCACGATCCGCTGCTGGCACAGCTGCGCTACCGACTGCGCAAGCACCATGGCGCCAGACGTCAGGGCCTCATGGGTTGGTCATGCGTGTTCAGTCGTGAAGCGGTCGCCCGACCCGATGCGCTGTGCGCTACTGGCCCGGTCGACGGCTCACTCAACTGCCACGGCTACGGTTCGAGCGTGAGCGTGACCGCGACCTTTGGTCTGTGCGCGGCTGGCGTGCTGATGAACATGCTGACCCAGGAAAAGTGAATCGTGCAACGCGGCGCGTTCAAAAATGCCAAAAAACAGGCTATAATCTGAGGCTTCGCGGGATGCAAAAAGAGGCAACACTCTCAAGCCCTGTGAAACGTGTGGGACGTTAGCTCAGTTGGTAGAGCAGCGGACTTTTAATCCGTTGGTCGGCGGTTCGAGCCCGCCACGTCCTACCACCCATCCGAAGCCCTGATCAAAAGATCAGGGCTTTTTTTATCTGGCTACCGGATGGGTCGATTCTGTACCGCTTCAGCCCTGCGCTGCAGACCCAACGCCCATCGTCGGGCGGTTTTCGGGGCCGATCTCGGTATCCGCTTTCTGCATCGCTTGAACAGGGCCGTCATGGCCGACAGTACCCTGAAGCCTGATCAGGACTTTTTGACCAGGCCGACGATCAGTAACAACAGGACCGCCCCGATGACCGAGCCGATGAAGCTGGCGGCTTGCCCGGGCGCGTACAAGCCGAGTGCGGCTCCGCCGTAGCTGGCCACGAAAGAGCCGGCTACACCCAGCAAAGTGGTCATGATCCATCCCATGCTGTCTTTGCCGGGTTTGAGCGCACGGGCGATAAAGCCCACGATCAGGCCAATGAACAGGGTGGAGAGTAGCGACATCATGGGGTGAACCTTTCGGTGTGGGATGAAGTGGATGGCCTGACATCCTAACCCCCTGTGCCCCGGTTTTGCAGCTTGCAAACCCACCGGCTGGCGCACACGGTCCATGGCGAGTGCCGGTGCCACCGCCCAAACCAGCCCCTCGGTGCCGCGCAGGCCCCTGGCCAGCAGGGGTCAGGCGGGTCCCTCGGCTTCGGCGCTGGCTGCTTCCAGGGCTTCCCCCAGTTCGAGCCAGCGCGTTTCCAGCCTCTCCAGGGCATCGCTGACTTGCCTGAGCCGCCGGCCGGTGTCGGCCAGAGCGGCGGGGGGCATCGGGTGCGTCAGTTGGGTTTCCAGTTGCTGTTTCTCGGCCTGGAGTTGCGCCATCTGGCGCTCGTTTTGCTCCAGTTCCTTGCGCAGCGGGCGCAGGCGCTCGCTGCGTTGCTGGCGGCGCTGGGCATCGTGCTTGCGCTGTTGTGCACCGCCGGTTTTTGGGGGGGCCGCGTCGCCAGCCGCGACCGGTGTGGGGGCGCTTGTCGCCTGTCGACGGGCCTCGCGGGCCTGTTTGGCCACCTCCAGCAGGTAGCGCTGGTAGTCGTCCAGGTCGCCATCGAAGGGCGCAATGCCGCCGCGCGAGACCAGCCAGAACTCGTCACACACCGCGCGCAGCAGCGCCCGGTCGTGGCTGACCAGCATCACCGTGCCCTCAAACTCGTTGAGCGCGACCGACAGCGCTTCGCGCGTGGCCAGGTCCAGGTGGTTGGTCGGTTCGTCCAGCAGCAGCAGGTTGGGGCGCTGCCAGACGATCATGCACAGCACCAGGCGGGCTTTTTCGCCGCCGCTCATGCTGCCCACGGTCTGCTGCACCATGTCGCCGCTGAAATTGAACCCGCCGAGGAAGCTGCGCAGGTCTTGCTCGCGCGTGGCCTGGCCGCTCAGGCGGCCTTGCGCGGTGCAGTCCTTGACGAGGCGGATCATGTGCTCCAGCGGCGTGTCGGCCGGGCGCAGCACGTCGAGTTCCTGCTGCGCAAAGTAGCCGATGTTCAGGCCCTTGCCTTCAATGATCTCGCCGCTGATGGCAGCCAGGTCGCGCGCTATGGTCTTGACCACGGTGGACTTGCCCTGGCCGTTGGCGCCCAGAATGCCGATGCGCTGACCCGCCAGCACCGATTTGCTGACACCGTGGACGATGGTGATCGGGTCGCCTCCTGCCACCGCCGGTGGGTAGCCGAAGCTCACGTTGTGCAGCGCCAGCATGGGATTGGGCAGGTTCTGCGGTTCGGCAAATTCGAAGTTGAATTCAGCCTCGGCCAGCACCGGGCCAATCTTCTCCATGCGCTCCAGCGCCTTGACCCGGCTCTGCGCCTGCTTGGCCTTGCTGGCCTTGGCTTTGAAGCGGTCGATGAACTTCTGCAGGTGTGCCACCTTCTCCTGCTGGCGCGCGTAGGCCGTGGCCTGCAGGGCCATTTGCTCGGCGCGCATGTCCTCGAAGCGGCTGTAGTTGCCGCCGTAGCGGGAGAGCTGGGCACGCTCGATGTGCACGGTGACGTTGGTGACCGCGTCGAGGAATTCGCGGTCGTGGCTGATCACCAGCAGCGTGCCCTGGTAGCGTCCCAGCCAGTCTTCCAGCCAGACCAGGGCATCGAGGTCCAGGTGGTTGGTGGGTTCGTCGAGCAGCAGCAGGTCGCTCGGGCACATCAGGGCGCGCGCCAGCTGCAGGCGCATGCGCCAGCCGCCAGAAAAGCTGTTGACCGGTCGCTCCAGTTCGTCGCTGCGAAAGCCCAGACCGAGAATCAAGGCCTGGGCCCGCGCGGGTGCGTCGTGCGCGCCCGCGTCGTGCAGTGCCATGTAGGCGTGGGCCATGCGCTCGCCATCGCCGCTGGCCTCGGCGGCAGACACTTCCTGCTGTGCGGCCAGCAGGGTGGTGTCGCCCTCGATGACAAACTGCGTGGCGGACATATCGGTCTCGGGCATGTCCTGCGCGACCTGGGCCATGCGCCATTGCGGCGGGATGCTGAAATCGCCCTGGTCTTCGTGCAGCGTGCCGTCGAGCAGGCGAAACAGGCTGGACTTGCCGGCGCCGTTACGGCCGACCAGCCCCACTTTTTCGCCCGGATTGATGGTGCAGGAAGCACCATCGAGCAGGACCTTCGTGCCGCGACGAAGGACCACATTGCGCAAAGTGATCATGAAAGAGCCCTGAGGGCGTCCGAGGTTAGCAGCAGGACCTGGTCGTCACCGGCGCTGGTGGAAAGCCATATGGCCTCCAGCTGCGTGAAGGCGGCTTCAAAGTGGGCGCGCTCGTTGCCGATCTCCAGCACCAGCACACCCTGCGGTGACAGGCGTGCGGGCAAATCGCGCAGCAGGGCGCGCACAAAGTCCATGCCATCGGCGCCGCCGGCCAGCGCCAGTTCAGGCTCGGCGCGGTATTCGGCGGGCAGGGCGGCCATGCTTTGTGCATTCACATAGGGCGGGTTGCACAGCACCAGGTCCCAGGGGCCGGGGCAGGCGGCCAGGCCGTCTGACTCGATCAACGTGATGCGGTCCTGCAGACCGTGACGCTCCACGTTGATACGGGCCACCGCCAGGGCGTCGGGCGACAGGTCGGCGCCGGTGACCTGCACGTCGGGCCAGGCCATGGCGGCCAGCACGGCCAGGCTGCCGTTGCCAGTGCACAGGTCCAGCACCTGCCGCGTATCGCCCGACAGCCAGGCATCAAAACCGCCGTCGGCGATGAGTTCGGCGATGAAGCTGCGCGGCACGATGGCGCGCTGGTCAATGTAGAACGGTACACCTTGCAGCCAGGCCTCTTGGGTGAGGTAGGCAGCGGGGCAGCGGGTGTCGATGCGCCGGGTGATCAGCGCGTCCACCACTTGGGCGTCGTTCGTGTCGATCGGCATTGAGGCCTGTGCGTCCAGATCGCTGTCCAGCGGCAGTCCCAAGCGCCAGAGCACCAGCCAGATCGCCTCGTCGCGCGCGTTGGATGTGCCGTGTCCGTAGGCCAGCGGTGCCGCTTCCAGACGGGCTACCGCGCGTGCCAGTACCTCCTGCAGCGTCATGTGCGGGCTTCCTGGTCCAGCCGGTGCAGGATGCGCCGGTAGATGGCGGTCAGCGGCTCGATGTCGGCCAGCGCCACATGTTCGTCCACCTTGTGAATGCTGGCGTTGGGCGGCCCCAGCTCGATCACCTGAGGGCAGATCTGGGCGATGAAGCGGCCGTCGCTGGTACCGCCGGTGGTGGACAGTTCGGTGTCGATGCCGGCTTCGTCGCGGATGGCCGCGCGCACCGCCTCCACCAGCGTGCCCGGCGTGGTCAGGAAGGGCAGGCCGCCCACGGTCCACGCCAGGTCGTGGTCGGTGCCCGGGTGCAGGCCGTGGCGCGCCAGAATGTCCAGCACCCGCTGCTGCAGGCCCTCAGGGGTGGACTCGGTGCAAAAACGGAAGTTGAAGTCGATCACCACCGTGCCGGGAATCACGTTGCCCGCGCCGGTGCCGCCATGGATGTTGCTGACTTGCCAGCTGGTGGGCGGAAAGAAGGCATTGCCCTGGTCCCACACGGTGGTGGCCAGTTCAGCCAGTGCCGGTGCGACCATGTGGATCGGGTTGCGGGCCAACTGCGGGTAGGCGATATGGCCCTGGATACCCTTGACCGTGAGCTGGCCGCTCATGGTGCCGCGGCGGCCATTCTTGATCATGTCACCGGTGCGTTCGACCGAGGTCGGTTCGCCGACGATGCACCAGTCCAGCCGCTCACCCCGGCGCTGCAGTTCGCGGCAGACGACGACCGTACCATCGTTGGCCGGCCCCTCTTCGTCGCTGGTCAGCAGAAAAGCGATGTCAATCGCTGGCTGCGGCGTGGCGGCCAGGAACTGCTCGCTGGCCACCACCATGGCAGCCAGCGAGGTTTTCATGTCGCTGGCACCGCGGCCAAAGAGCTTGCCGTCGCGGTGGGTGGGCACGAAGGGGTCGCTGCTCCAGGCGGCCAGCGGGCCGGTGGGCACCACATCGGTGTGGCCTGCCCACACCAGGGTGGGCCGCTGCCCGCTGCCGTGGCGTGCCCACAGGTTGGCCACGCGGAAGTCGGCCGGCCCGCTGTCCAGTGCTTCGCAGGTGAAACCGATGGCGCGCAGGCGGTCGGCAATCAGGCTCTGGCAGCCCTCGTCCCGGGGGGTTACCGAGGGGCGCGCGATCAAGGCCTCGGTCAGTCGCAGGGTGGCACTCATCGGAATTTGACGTCCAGCGTGAACTCGGTGAAGGTGGCGTTGTTGCCCTGGTCCTCTTCCGCCGAGGCATGGGCCGGGTTGGACCGGGGCAGATTGAAGTCGTTTTGCAGCCGCCACAGCAGGTTGTTGGGTGAGTCGGCATGGGCCAGCGCCTCGTTGCGCGCCACCAGGCCTTCCAGCACCAGCCGCGCCAGATCCTGCTCAAAGCTCTGCGAGCCGACGGCGAGCGACTTCTCCATCGCTTCGCGAACGCCGGAAAAGTCGGCCTTGTGGATCAGATCGGCGATCAGGGCGGTGTTGAGCATCACCTCGCATGCGGGCACGCGGCTGCCGCTGTGGGTGCGCAGCAGCCGCTGCGAAACGATGGCCCGCAGAGCGGCCGACAGGTCACCGAGCATGGTCGGGCGCACCTCGACCGGGTAGAAGCTCAGGATGCGGTTGAGGGCCTGGTAGCTGTTGTTGGCGTGCAGTGTGGCCAGACACAGGTGGCCCGACTGCGCATACGAGATGGCAGCCGACATGGTTTCGCGGTCGCGGATTTCACCGATCAGAATGACATCGGGCGCTTGCGAGAGCGCGTTGCGCAGGCCCACCTGCAGCGAGGCGGTGTCGGTGCCAATCTCGCGCTGGTTGACGACCGATTGCTTGTTGCGGAAGCTGTATTCGATCGGATCTTCAATGGTCAGGATGTGGCCGGTGCAACTCTCGTTGCGGTGGTCCAGCATGGCTGCCAGGGTGGTGGTCTTGCCGGCGCCGGTGGAGCCGACCATCAACACCAGTCCGCGTTTTTCCATCACCAGATCCGACAGCACAGGCGGCAGGTTCAGGGTGTCCAGGGGCGGTATGTCGCGGGGCACATAGCGGATCACCACCGCGTAGCTGCCCCGCTGGCGCATGGCGCTGAAGCGGAAATTGCCCACGCCCTCCAGCGCCACCGCCATGTTCAGCTCGCCGGTCTCCCGCAATTCGGCCATGCGCGCATTGGGCAAGACCTCGGCCATCAGGTTCAGCGGCTCCTCGGGCGGCAGCACCTGCCCGTTGATCGGCATGGTCTGGCCATGGATCTTGATCATCGCCGGGGCGTTGGCCGACAGGTAGACGTCTGAAGCCCATTTGTCAGCCATCAGGCGCAGGATGCGCTCCATCTTTCCGCTGCTCATGCCTGACCTTTCGGGAACTCAAAAAACACCACTGTCGTCGGCCGCCGTGCCTCGATCCAGCACACTGCGGCAGCGGCTTTGCCAGGCCGCAGACCTTGTCCCCCGCGGGCATGACACCAAGCGCCGCAGGGGGATGCGATCAGTCCCGCAACAAGTCGTTCAGACTGGTCTTGGCGCGGGTTTGTGCGTCCACCCGCTTGACGATGATGGCCGCGTACAGACTGTAGCGGCCGCCATCCTTGGGCAGGTTGCCGCTGATCACCACCGAACCGGCGGGCACGCGGCCATAGCTCACTTCGCCGGTGGCGCGGTCGTAGATGGGGGTGCTCTGGCCGATGTACACGCCCATGGAGATGACCGAGTTCTCCTCGATCACCACACCCTCGACCACTTCGGAGCGGGCGCCGATGAAGCAGTTGTCTTCAATGATGGTCGGGCCGGCCTGCAGCGGTTCAAGCACGCCACCGATGCCCACGCCACCCGAGAGGTGCACGTTCTTGCCAATCTGCGCGCAGGAGCCGACGGTGGCCCAGGTGTCGACCATGGTGCCTTCGTCCACATAGGCGCCGATGTTCACATAGCTGGGCATCAGGATCGCGCCCTTGGCGATGAAGCTGCCATGGCGGGCCACGGCCGGGGGCACCACCCGCACGCCGGTGGCCTTGAGTTCGGCTTCGCTGAGGTCGCTGAACTTGGTTTTGACCTTGTCGAAGAAGGTCAGGTCGCCGCTTTTCATGATGGCGTTGTCGCTCAGGCGGAAGGACAGCAGCACGGCCTTCTTGATCCACTGGTGGGTGGTCCACTGGCCCACGCCCTCGCGCGTGGCCACGCGCAGCTGGCCGGTGTTGAGCTGGTCGATCACGTGGCGGACGGCGTCCATCACCTCTTTCGGCGCGGAGGCGGGCGAGAGCTCGGCGCGGTGTTCCCAGGCGTTTTCGATCAGGGTCTGCAGTTGTTGGGTCATGTGGAGTTCAGCGTTGAGAGTTGAGCGATGGGGTCGGGCAAGCCGTTCAGGCGTTGGCCTGGCAGAACTGCACGATGCGTTCGGCCGCTTCGAGGCATTCGGCCGATTCGGCCACCAGGGCCATGCGCACCCGGCCGGCACCGGGGTTGAGGCCATCGGCGGCGCGCGCCAGGTAGCTGCCGGGCAAAACCGTCACATTGTATTGAGCGAGCAGTTCGCGGGCGAAGGCTTCATCGGCGCTCAGACCGGGGATGCGACCCTCGAACGAGGCCGGCACGCCGGCCCAAAGGTAGAAGGCCGCGTCGGGCAGGGCCACGTCCAGCACCTGGGCCAGCAGCGGCGTGACGGCGGCAAACTTTTCGCGGTACTGGCGGCGGTTGTCGACCACGTGTTGTTCATCGTTCCAGGCGGCCACGCTGGCTGCCTGCACCGCCGGGCTCATGGCGCCGCCGTGGTAGGTGCGGTAGAGCAGGAACTGCTTGATCAGCGCTGCGTCACCCGCCACAAAGCCGCTGCGCAGGCCCGGCACATTGCTGCGCTTGGACAGGCTGGTGAACATCATCAGATTCCTGAAGTCCGGTCGGCCCAGCTTCACCGCCGCTTCCAGCCCGCCCAGCGGCGGCTCGTCGCGGAAATAGATTTCGCTGTAGCACTCATCTGCAGCGATCACAAAGCCGTGCCGGTCGCTCAGTTCGAACAGCTTCTGCCATTCGGCCAGCGGCATCACCGCGCCGGTGGGGTTGCCCGGCGAGCAGACGTAAATCAGCTGCGTGCGCGCCCAGACGGCCTCGGGCACGCTGTCCCAATCGACCGCGAAATTGCGCGACGGCACGCTGGGCACGCAGTACGGCTGCGCGCCGCCCAGCAGGGCTGCGCCTTCGTAGATCTGGTAGAACGGGTTCGGAAAGGCCACCGTCGCGCCGGGTTGTGACGCATCGATCACCGTCTGCGCAAAGGCAAACAGCGCCTCGCGCGAGCCGTTGACCGGCAGCACCTGCGTGGCCGGGTTCACCGTCACCCCATAGCGGCGCTGCATCCAGTCGGTGCAGGCCTGGCGCAGGGCCGGTTCGCCGGCGGTGGCGGGGTAGCCGGTGAGCCCGGTGTCCAGCGCGGCGGCCAGCGCGTCCTTGAGCATTTGGGGCGTGGCGTGCCTGGGCTCGCCAATGCCCAGGCTGATGGCGCGGTGGGCCGGGCTGGGCGTGACGCCCGCGAACAGCTGGCGCAGCCGCTCGAACGGGTAGGGCTGCAGAAGGGAGAGACGGGGATTCATCCGGTGATTATCCCAAGCTGGGCCGGCCCGGCCGAGCGGCCGGTCTCGCGGGGGCGGACACGGTATCATGCGCCCTGCCTTCCGGTTCCGTCAGGGGGCGGATTTTCATTACAAATCAAGCAGTTACAAACTGCCACCCGATCGCCGTGCGCCTCAACTCGATCAAGCTCTCGGGCTTCAAGTCCTTTGCCGAGCCGACCAATTTCATGCTCCCGGGCCAGCTGGTGGGCGTGGTCGGTCCGAACGGCTGCGGCAAGTCCAACATCATGGATGCCGTGCGCTGGGTGCTGGGCGAGAGCAAGGCGTCGGAGCTGCGTGGCGAGTCCATGCAGGACGTGATTTTCAACGGCACCAACCACCGCAAGCCGGCCAGCCGCTCCAGCGTGGAGCTGGTGTTTGACAACAGCGACCACCGCGCCGGCGGCCAGTGGGGCCAGTTCACCGAAATCGCGGTCAGGCGGGTGCTCACCCGCGACGGCACCAGCAGCTATTACATCAACAACCAGCCGGTGCGCCGGCGCGACGTGCAGGACGTGTTCCTCGGCACCGGTCTGGGCCCACGCGCCTACGCCATCATCGGCCAGGGCACGATCAGCCGGATCATCGAATCCAAGCCCGAGGAACTGCGCCTGTTTCTCGAAGAGGCTGCGGGCGTCTCCAAATACAAGGAGCGCCGCCGCGAAACCGCCAACCGCCTGGCCGACACGCGCGAGAACCTGATCCGGGTGGAAGACATTCTGCGCGAGCTCAACGCCAACCTGGACAAGCTGGAGAAGCAGGCCGAGGTGGCGGCGCGCTACAACTTGCTCCAGTCCAGCGCCACGCTCAAGCAGCACCAGCTGTGGTTCCTCAAGCGCGGCGAGGCCGAGGCCGAGCAGGTACGCATCAAGCATGATGCCGCGCAGGCGGTGAACGACCTGGAGTCGCGCACCGCCGACCTGCGCCGGGTCGAGAGCGAACTGGAAACCATCCGCCAGACCCACTACGCTGCGGGTGACCAGGTCAACCAGGCCCAGGGCAAGCTCTATGAAGCCAGTGCCGAGGTGGGCAAGCTCGAAGCCGAGATCCGCTATGTGGTCGAAGGCCGTCAGCGGGTGGAGCAGCGCCTGGCACAGCTCAAGGAGCAGATCGCCTCGTGGTCCACCCGCAGCCAGGACGCCGGCGTGGAGCTGGAGCACCTGGCGGGTGCCATCGTCGAGGCAGAAGAGAAGGCCATGGTGCTGGCCGAGCAGGGCGAGGAACAGGCCGGAGCGCTGCCCGCGCTGGAGGATGCGCTGCGCACCGCGCAGGCCCGCGCCAACGAACAGCGCAGCAGCGTGGTGCAGGTGCAGCAGCAGATCCAGGTGCTGGCGGCCGAGCAGCGCAGCATAGAGGAACAGAGCCGCCAGATCGGCCTGCGGCGCGAGAAACTCAGCGCCGACCGCAACGCGCTGGCCGCGCCGGACGAGGCCCGGCTGCTCCACCTGCGGGGCCAGCTGGCCCAAGCCCAGGAAGCGGCCGACATGGCCGAGGCCGTGCTGCACGAACTGCAGGAGCAGGTGCCGCAGCTGGACGACGCACGCCGCGCCGCCCAGCAGGCGGTCAACCAGGAATCGGCGAAACAGGCCGACCTCTCGGCCCGCCTGGACGCCCTCAAGGCCCTGCAGGACAAGGTGCGCACCGACGGCAAGCTCAAGCCCTGGCTGGCCAGGCACGGGCTGGACGGGCTGCAAGGGCTGTGGAGCCGCCTGCACATCGAGCCGGGCTGGGAAAATGCGCTGGAAGCGGCGCTGCGCGAGCGCCTCTCGGCGTTGGAAGTTTCGCGGCTGGAGATGGTGCGCGCTTTCGCCAACGATGCGCCGCCGGCCAAGCTGAGCTTCTACAGCCCGGCGCCGGCCGCCGCGCCGGCCGCCGCGGGCGGCACGCTCAAGCCGCTGGCCGACTGGCTGCGCCTGAACGACGCCGGCCAGAAAGCCTTGCTGGCCGACTGGCTGCAGGGCTGCCTGACGGCCGCCAGCCTCGACGACGCCCTGGCCGAGCGAGGCCGGCTGCAGCCCGGGCAGGTCATCTACGTGCCCAGCGGCCATGCGGTGAGTGCGCACAGCGTCAGTTTCTACGCACCCGACAGCGAACAGGCCGGCCTGCTGGCCCGCGCGCAGGAAATCGAGCAGCTGGACAAGCAGGTGCGCGCCCAGCAGCTGATCAGCGAACAGACCCGGATTGAGCTGGTGCGCGCCGAAGCGGCCTACACCGAGGCGTCACAGCGTCTGGTGGCGGCCCGCCGCGAAGGCGCCGAGACCCGCAGCAAGGCCCACGAATGGCAGGTCGAAACCCTGCGCCTGACCCAGCTGGCCGAACAGACCCGTGCCCGCAGCGAACAGATTGCCGCCGACCTGGCCGAGGTGGACGCCCAGCTCGAAGCCCTGCAGGAGCGCCGGGTGACCGCCGAAGCCCGCTTCGAGGAACTCGACCTGCAGCTGGCCGACAGCCAGGAGCGCCATGCCCAGCTGGACGACCAGGTGATCGAGGCCGAGCGAGCGCTCAACGAGGCGCGCGAGCAGCAGCGCAGCCTGGAACGCCAGGCGCAGGAATCGACCTTTGCCCTGCGCAGCCTGCAGGCACGGCAGGCGGAACTGCAGCGCTCGCTGGAAACCGCCGCCGCGCAAGAGCGTTCATTGGCCGACGAAGAGCGGCGCGCGGCAGACGAACTCTCGCGCCTGAGCGATGCTGCGGCCCAGGCCGGCCTGCAGCATGTGCTGGCCGTCAAGCACGAGCGCGAGCAGACGCTGGCCGCGCTGCGCAGCCAGTACGACGACCTGACCGCGCAGCTGCGCGCCAGTGACGAGCACCGCCTCAAGCTCGAACGCGAGCTCGACCCGCTGCGCCAGCGCATCACCGACTTCCAGCTCAAGGAACAGGCCGCGCGCCTGGGCGTGGAGCAGTACAGCCAGCTGCTGGCCGAGGCCAATGCCGATCTGGCCGCCGTGGCCCAAAGCGTCACCGAAGGCAACGTGCGCCTGGCCGGCCTGCAGAGCGAGATCGACCGCCTGCACCGCGAAATACAGGCCCTGGGCGCAGTGAACCTGGCCGCACTGGACGAGCTGACCGCCGCCCGCGAGCGCAAGACCTTTCTCGACTCGCAGTCCCAGGACCTCAACGACGCCATCGACACGCTGGAAGACGCCATCCGCAAGATCGACGGCGAAACGCGCGAACTGCTGGGCCACACCTTTCACACCGTCAACGAACATTTCGGTCGCATGTTCCCCGAGCTGTTTGGCGGCGGCAACGCGAAGCTGGTGATGACCGGCGAGGAAATCCTGGACGCCGGGGTGCAGGTCATGGCCCAGCCGCCCGGCAAGAAGAACCAGACCATCCACCTGCTCTCCGGCGGAGAGAAGGCGCTGACCGCCATTGCCCTGGTGTTCGCCATCTTCCAGCTCAACCCGGCGCCGTTCTGCCTGCTCGACGAGGTGGACGCGCCGCTGGACGATGCCAACACCGAACGCTACGCCAGGCTGGTGACCAGCATGAGCAAGAAGGGAACGCAGTTCCTGTTCATCAGTCACAACAAGATCGCCATGGAAATGGCCGAGCAGCTGATCGGGGTGACCATGCAGGAGCAGGGTGTCTCCCGCATCGTGGCGGTCGACATGGAGTCCGCCGCCAGCATGCTCGCCCCGTTCTGATCCTGTTGAATGCACCGACCATGAGTTCTTTGCAAATCAGCCTGGCCATCATCGGCGGGCTCGTGCTGGCTGCCGTGGTGTCTTACAACGCCTGGATGACGCGTCGCAGTGTGCCGCGCACGGCGCGCGAACACGGGGCGGCCACGGCGCGCGAGCCGGTGTTCGAGGCGGCCGATCCGTCAGCCAGCGGCCAGCGCATCGAGCCGGTGCTCGACGATGCCCTGGTCGATGGCTTGCGCAGCGACTCCCCGGCTGCCGCAGCGTCAGCCCCCGTGACGCTCGGTGCCCTGGTGCAGCCGCCCGACAGGCGCCCCGGGCTGGACGTGCTGATCGACGCGATCGCACCACTGGCACTGGAGACCCCCATCGCCGGCGAAGCCATCATCCCCGCTCTGCCGACCACCCGTCGCGTGGGCAGCAAGCCCTTTGCCGTGGAGGGGCTGAACCCCACCAGCGGCCACTGGGAGGCGCCGCTGCCGGGGCAGCGTTACGTTGCACTGCAAGCGGGGGTGCAACTGGCCAACCGGTCGGGTGCACTCAACAACATCGAGTTTTCCGAGTTCGTGGTCAAGACCCAGGCCTTTGCCGACGCGGTGGGTGCCACGCCCGACTTTCCCGACATGCGCGCCGAGGTGGCGCGCGCCCGCGAGCTGGACCACTTTGCCAGTGGGCACGACGCCCAACTGAGCTTTACCCTGCGCGCGCGCAGCGCCGCCTGGAGCCCTGGCTATGTGGCGCAGAACGCAGCCCTGCTCGGTTTTGTCGCCGGCGGCTTGCCCGGCCGCATGGTGTTGCCCGGCAGCGAACCGGGGCAGGCACCCATCCTCAGCCTGGGTTTTGATCCGCAGGCTGCCATGGCCGACGACCCGGAACAAAGCGCGCTGCGCGAGGTGGTGCTGTCGCTGGAGGTCACCCACGTGCCGCGCAGCGAGCAGCCATTTGTGCGCCTGCGCCAGGCCGCTGGCGCGCTGGCGCAGGCCATGGGGGGTGTGGTCACCGACGACGCCGGGCAGTGGCTGCCCAGCGACACCATGGACCGCATCGGCGCCGACCTGGAAAGCCTGTACGACGCGCTGGACAGCCGCGACCTGTGCGCAGGCTCGCCGCAGGCCCGACGCCTGTTCTCCTGATGACCCCCGATCTCTTTGCCGCCCGGCCGACACCCGCTGAGCGCGCCGCCGAGCTGCGCGCCCAACTGCACCACCACGCCCACCGCTACTACGTGCTCGACGCGCCCGAGATACCGGATGCCGAGTACGACCGGCTGTTCCAGGAACTGCAGGCCCTGGAGGCGGCACACCCCGCACTGCTGACCCCCGATTCGCCCACCCAGCGCGTGGGCGGCCAGGTGCTGGACAGCCTGCAGCCGGTGCGCCATGCGGTGCCCATGCTGTCGATCCAGACCGAGACCGACACCACCGCGGGCGGGGCCGAAGCCTTCGACGCCCGGGTGCGGCGCGAACTGGGGCTGGGCGAAGCCGATCCGGCGGTGGAATACGCGGCCGAACTCAAGTTCGACGGTCTGGCCCTCAACCTGCGCTACGAGCATGGCGTGCTGGTGCAGGCCGCCACCCGGGGCGACGGCGAGACGGGCGAGGACGTGACCCAGAACATCCGCACCATCGGTCAGATCCCCCTTCGGCTGAGCGGCGAGGCGCCCGCGGTGCTGGAAGTGCGCGGCGAGGTCTACATGCGCCGCGACGACTTCGAGCGGCTGAATGAGCGCCAGCGCGAGAAGGGCGACAAAACCTTCATCAACCCGCGCAACACCGCCGCCGGTGCGGTGCGCCAGCTGGACCCGGCGGTCACCGCGCAGCGGCCGCTGTCCTTTTTCGCCTACGGCCTGGGCGAGGTACAAGGCTGGACGCTGCCCGACACCCACAGCAGCCTGCTCGACGCCCTGGCCGCCTGGGGTCTGCCGGTGTGTGCCGACCGCTGCGTGGCGCAAGGCGCGGCCGGTCTGGTGAACTTTCACCGGCAGATCGAAGCCCGGCGCGACGGGCTGCCGTTTGATATCGACGGCGTGGTCTACAAAGTCAACCGCCTGGCCCTGCAGCGCGAGCTGGGCTTCAAGAGCCGCGAGCCGCGCTGGGCGGTGGCGCACAAATACCCGGCGCAGGAACAGCTGACCACGGTGCAGGCGATTGATGTGCAGGTTGGCCGCACCGGCAAGCTCACCCCGGTGGCCAAGCTGGCGCCGGTGTTCGTGGGCGGCGTGACGGTGACCAACGCCACCCTGCACAACGAAGACGAAACCCGCCGCAAAGATGTGCGGGTGGGCGATACGGTCATCGTGCGCCGGGCGGGCGACGTGATTCCCGAGGTGGTCGGGGTGTTGCCCGACAAGCGGGTGGCGGGCGCCGAGGTGTTCACCATGCCCTTGCACTGCCCGGTGTGCGGCAGTGCCGCGGTGCGCGAGGCCGGCGAGGTTGACCACCGCTGCAGCGGCGGACTTTTCTGCGCCGCGCAGCGCAAGCAGGCCCTGCTGCACTATGCGCAGCGCCGTGCGCTGGACATCGAGGGGCTGGGCGACAAGCTGGTCGAACAGCTGGTGGACGGCCATGTGGTGCGGACCCTGCCCGACCTCTACCGCCTGGGCCTGATGGCGCTGGCCCATCTCGACCGCATGGCCGAAAAGTCGGCACAGAACCTGCTGGACGCGCTGGAAAAGTCCAAGCAGACCACGCTGCCGCGCTTCCTGTTCGGCCTGGGCATCCGCCATGTGGGCGAGGCCACGGCCAAGGACCTGGCCCGCCACTTCGGCAGCCTGGACCGCATCATGGACGCCCGCGTCGAGCAGTTGCTGGAGGTTCGCGACGTCGGGCCGGTGGTGGCGCAGAGCATCCGCACCTTCTTCGAGCAGCCGCACAACCGCGAGGTAGTCGAACAGCTGCGCGCCTGCGGCGTGCACTGGGAAGAGGGGGCACCCGCCGAGCGCACAGCACAGCTGCTGGCGGGCAAGACTTTCGTGCTCACCGGCACCTTCCCCACCCTCAAGCGCGAACAGGCCAAGGAACTGCTCGAAGCGGCCGGTGCCAAGGTGGCCGGCTCGGTGAGCAAGAAAACCGACTATGTGGTGGCCGGCGAAGAAGCCGGCAGCAAGCTCGACAAGGCACGCGAGCTGGGCGTGGCGGTCATTGACGAGGCCGGCATGCTGACGCTGCTCGGCACCGGACCCTGACCCGCCCGGCGATGGGGCACGGACGCCGGTGCTCGCCCGGCTTTTTACTGGCTGAACTTGTAATGGTCGCGGTTGAGCACCGCGGCCACAGCCGTCACCTCTTCGGGAAACATGCCCAGGTTCATCTGGGTGTTGCACATCTCGACCATGCCACGCAGCAGGCCAGCGGTGTTGATACGGCCCAGCGGCTTGTACATCGCGCTGCCATTGCCCCCGACTTTGCTGACGTGACACTGGGTGCACTGGTGTTCGGCGATCAGCTTCTCGCCCAGCGCCAGGTCAGCCCCTTTGAAGATCTCGGCGGCGCGCGCCTGACCGGCCATGAAGGCGGCGCCGCCCGCCAGCAGCAGAGCCGCGAGCGCCATGCGCTGCCAGCGGCGGGGGGCGGCAGTGCGGCCAAGGGCGCGGGACGCGGGGCGTGTGTTCATGTTTTTCCTCCTGAAGAGATGATGGGGCGCCCGGAGGGGACACGGGGTCACTGTAACTTCCGCACAATCAACGTCCATCCGGGACAACCTTAAGACCCTCCGGGGTATGCACCCACATGGCCATCCATTCCATTCTCAAAATGGGCGACCCGCGTCTGCTGCGCGTCGCCCAGCCCGTCACCACCTTCGACACGCCCGAACTCCACCAGCTGGTGGCCGACATGGAAGAGACCATGGCCGCCGCCAACGGTGCCGGCCTGGCCGCCCCGCAGATCGGGGTGGACCTGCAACTGGTGATTTTCGGCACCGGCGCGCCCAACCCGCGCTATCCGGACGCGCCGGTGGTGCCGCGCACCGTGCTGCTCAACCCGCTCATCACGCCGCTGGGCGATGAGCAAGAAGAGGGCTGGGAGGGCTGCCTGTCGGTGCCCGGCTTGCGCGGGGTGGTGCCCCGCTGGCGCCGCATCCGCTACCAGGGCTTTGATCTGCAGGGCCGTGCAATCGAGCGGGAGGTGGACGGCTTCCACGCCCGGGTGGTGCAGCACGAGTGCGACCACCTGCAGGGTGTGCTGTACCCGATGCGGGTGCGCGATTTCAGCCGCTTCGGCTTCACTGACGTGCTGTTCCCCGGTCTGGATGCGGCCGATGACGATTGAGCGCGACAGAACGAGACGATCCAGCCGCGCGCATCGGCCAAAGGCGCGCGGGCTGCCATGCTGCAAGGGATGACATGAAACACACCACCGCCGCGCTCGCGGGCGCGGTCCTCGCGGTCCTGATGGCCGGTTGCGCAGCCGGCCGGCCTCCCGAAACGTCCGCACCCCCCGAGGCCACCGTGCCGGCGCACTGGTGGGCGCCGACACTGCCCCACCAGGGCCAGAGCGCCGCGCTTGCGCAATGGTGGTCGCGCCTGGGCGACCCGGTGCTGACCGACTGGATGGGCCGCGCGCAGGCGCACAGCCCCAGCGTGGCGGCGGCACGCGCCAACATCGCCGCCGCGCGCGCCGCGGTGGCCGCCACCGATGTGGCCAACGGCCCCCAGCTTGCTGCGGTGGCCAGCGCCTCGCGCGGCCGGCCCGATGCCGCCACGCCCCAGGGCACTGCCGTGGGCGCAGGTCTGCAGGCTTCGTGGGTGATCGATCTCTGGGGCCAGTCGGCCGCCGAGGAAGCCAGCGCGCGCGCCCGCCAGCAGGCGGCCGAGGCCGGCTGGCACCAGGCGCGGGTGGCGGTGGCCGCCGAGCTGGCGCGGCTGTACGTGGCCCAGCGCCTGTGCCAGGCACAACTGGCCGTGGCCCGCAGCGACCGCGACTCGCGCGAAGCCACCGCGCGCAGCAGCGCAGTGACCGAGCGGGCCGGCCTCACGGCGCCGGCGGTTCGGGCGCTGGCCGAGGCCAGCCATGCCGAGGCGCAGGCGCGCACCCAGGCCCAGGCCGCGCAGTGCGATCGCCAGATCAAAGCCCTGGTGGCGCTGACCGCCCTGCCCGAACCCGAGGTTCGCGCGGCGCTGCAGCCGGGCTGGGCACCGCCGGCCATGCCGTCGCTGACGGTACCGGCGGTGCCGGCCGAGGTGCTGCGCCAGCGCCCGGACGTGGTGCGTGCCGAGCGCGAACTGGTGGCCGCCGCCGAGGCCGCCGGTGCGGCCCGCGCGGCGCTGTTGCCCAGCCTGAGCCTCTCGGCCAGCGTGCTGCGCAACCAGCTCAGCACCGCCGGCGGGCGCACCAGCTTCAACACCTGGGCCATCGGCCCGCTCAGCCTGACCCTGCCCCTGGTCGGCCGCGACGCACTGACCGGCAACGCCGATGCGGCCCAGGCCGCCTACGAAGCCGCTGCCGTGGCCTATGCCGCCACGCTGCGCCAGGCGGTGGCCGAAGTGGAGCAGGCGCTGGTCACCCTGGCCGGGCTGGCGCAGCGCCAGGCCGCCACTGACACCGCCGTCGCGGGCTACAGCCAGTCCTTGCGTGCCACCGAGGCCCGCCACCGCGTGGGTCTGGCCAGCCTGCCCGAGCTTGAAGACGCGCGCCGCCTGCGCCTGAACGCCGACAGCAGCGCCCTGGCGCTGCAACAGGAGCGTTTCGACGCCTGGGTGGCGCTTTACCTCGCACTGGGCGGCGGTTTCGACCCCGCCCAGACCGCTACCGACACCCGTTCCACGCCATGAACACCACCGCCACCCGTCCCTTGCACCCGCCGCTGGCACTGCTGGCCGCCCTCTGTCTGTCGGCCGGTCTGGCGGCGTGCTCGCCGGGCGCCGAATCGGCCCCTCCCGAGGGCAAGACACCCGCCGCCGCGCCCAAGCCTGCGATGACCGTCACCGTCACCCAGCCGCAGCGCGAGGCGCTGCCGCTGACGCTCGCAGCCAATGGCAACGTCAGCGCCTGGCAAGAGGCCAGCATCGGCGCCGAACTCAACGGGCTGCGGCTGGCCACGGTCAACGTCAACGTGGGCGACCGCGTGCGCAAGGGCCAGGTGCTGGCCACGCTGGCCGGCGAAACCACCCAGGCCGAGAGCCTGCAGGCCAGGGCCGCGCTGATGCAGGCCCAGGCGCAGCACGAAAACGCCAAAGCCGACGCCGACCGCGCCCGGGCCATCCAGGACACCGGCGCCCTGTCGCAGTCGCAGATTGCCCAGTACCTGACGGCCGAGCGGGTGGCCCAGGCGCAGTGGGAAGCTGCCCAGGCGGCCTACGGCGCCACCCAGGTGCGCCTGTCCAACACGCGGGTGCTGGCACCGGACGATGGCGTGATCTCGGCGCGCAGCGCCAGCGTGGGCGCGGTGGTGGGTTCGGGGCAGGAACTGTTCCGCCTGGTGCGCCAGGGCCGCATGGAATGGCGTGCCGAGGTGACGCCGACCGAAGTCGGGCGGGTACGCGTTGGTCAGGCGGTGGCGGTCACCGCCGCCACCGGCACCGAACTGACGGGCAAGGTGCGCGCCATCGCCCCCAGCGCCGACCCGCAAACCCGCAATGTGCTGGTGTTTGTCGACCTGCCGCGGCACGAGGACCTCAAGGCCGGCACCTTTGCCCGTGGCCGCTTCGACCTGGGGCGCAGTGACGCGCTGACGGTGCCCGCTGCGTCCATCGTGGTGCGCGACGGCCACAGCTATGTGTTCGTCATCGGCGCCGACGGCAAGGCGGCCCAGCGCAAGGTGCAGACCGGCCGCCGGGTGGGTGAGCGGGTCGAGGTTCAGGGCGGGCTGCAGCCCGAGGCATCCATCGCCGTGCAGGGTGCCGGGTTCCTGAACGAAGGCGACCTGGTGAAGGTGGTGAAATGAACGTCTCCGCCTGGTCCATCCGCAACCCGATTCCGGCGGCGATGCTGTTCGTCATGCTCACCCTCGCCGGGCTGTTCTCGTTCCAGTCGATGAAGGTGCAGAACTTCCCCGACCTGGACGTGCCCAACATCACCATCGTCGCCAGCCTGCCGGGTGCTGCACCCAATCAGCTGGAAAACGACGTCGCGCGCAAGATCGAGAACAGCCTGGCCTCGCTGCAGGGGCTCAAGCACATCTACACCAAGGTGCAGGACGGCACGGTCTCCATCACCGCCGAGTTCCGCATCGAAAAGGACACCCAGCAGGCGCTGGACGATGTGCGCTCGGCGGTGGCCAAAGTGCGCGGCGACCTGCCGACCGACCTGCGCGAGCCCATCATCAACAAGGTGGAGCTGGCGGGCGGGGCGGTGCTGGCCTACACCGTCAGCTCCGAGCGCATGGACGCCGAGGCGATTTCCTGGTTCGTCGACAACGACGTGGCCAAGCTGCTGCTGTCGGTGCGCGGGGTGGGCGCGGTCAACCGGGTGGGCGGCGTCAACCGCGAGGTGCAGGTGCAGCTGGACCCGCTCAAGCTGCAGGCCCTGGGCACCACCGCCGCCGACGTCTCGCGCCAGCTGGCGCGGGTGCAGATCGAAAGCGCCGGCGGCCGGGCCGACATCGGCGGCAGCCAGCAGCCGCTGCGCACCCTCTCGGCCATGCAGTCGGCCGAGGAACTGGCCGCGCTGGACATTGCGCTGCCCGACGGCCGCCGGGTGCGGCTGGACCAGATTGCCAGCGTGAAGGACACCGTGGCCGAGCCGACCGCGGCCGCCTTTCTCGATGGCCAGCCGGTGGTCGGCTTCGAGGTGGCGCGCAGCCGCGGCGCCAGCGAGGTGGAAGTGGGGCAGGGCGTGCGCGCCAAGCTCAAGGAGTTGCAGGCTGCCCGTCCGGACCTGCAAATCACCGAGTCCTTTGACTTTGTGACCCCGGTGGAGGAGGAATACAAGGCCTCCATGATGCTGCTGTACGAAGGCGCCATCCTCGCGGTGCTGGTGGTGTGGCTGTTTCTGCGCGACTTTCGCGCCACCGTGGTCTCGGCGGTGGCGCTGCCGCTGTCGGCCATCCCGGCCTTCATCGGCATGCATTACATGGGCTTCACCATCAACGTGGTCACGCTGCTGGCGCTGTCGCTGGTGGTCGGCATCCTGGTGGACGACGCCATCGTCGAGGTGGAAAACATCGTACGCCACATGCGCATGGGCAAGTCGCCCTACCAGGCGGCCATGGAAGCGGCCGACGAGATCGGCATGGCGGTGATCGCCACCACCTTCACCCTCATCGCGGTGTTCCTGCCCACCGCTTTCATGGCCGGCATTCCGGGCAAATTTTTCAAGCAGTTCGGCTGGACGGCCGCGCTGGCGGTGTTCGCCTCGCTGGTGGTGGCCCGCGCGCTCACCCCCATGATGGCGGCCTACATCCTCAAACCGGTGGTCACGGCCCAGCAAGCGCCCGCCTGGGCGCGCCGCAACCGCCTGCTCGGCGGCTTGTGGGCCTGGATGAACAACCAGAACGAGCCGCGCTGGCTCGACACCTACCAGGGCTGGGCGGCCTGGTGCATCCGCCACCGCTGGGTGACCATGGTGGGTGCCGCTGCGTTCTTCGTCGGCTCCATCATGCTCATTCCGCTGCTGCCGCAGGGCTTCATCCCGCCCGACGACAACTCGCAGACCCAGGTCTATCTGGAACTGCCGCCCGGCAGCACCCTGCAACAGACGGTGGCCACGGCCGAGCAGGCGCGCCTGCTGGTCGCGGGTGTGAAACATGTCAAATCGGTCTACACCACCATCGGCTCCGGCTCGGCCGGCAGCGACCCGTTTGCACCACAGGGCGCGCAAGAGTCGCGCAAAGCGGCACTGACCATCCAGCTCGACCCGCGCGGCGAGCGCCCGCGCAAGCAGGTGATCGAAAACCAGATCCGCCAGGCCATGGCCGAACTGCCGGGCGTGCGCTACAAAGTGGGGCTGGGTGGCTCGGGTGAGAAATACATCCTCACCCTCACCGGCAACGACCCCAACGCCATGGCCAGCGCGGCGCGCGACATCGAGCGCGACCTGCGCACCATCCCCGGCGTGGGCAGCATCCAGTCGAGCGCGGCCCTGGTGCGCACCGAAATCACCGTCACCCCCGACCTGGCCCGCGCCGCCGACCTGGGCGTGACCAGCGCCGCCATCGCCGAGACCCTGCGCATCGCCACCGTGGGCGACTACGACGCCGCACTGCCCAAGCTCAACCTGCCGCAGCGCCAGGTACCCATCGTCGTCAAGCTCGACCCTGCAGCCCGCCAGGACCTGGACCTGCTCTCGCGCCTGGCCGTGCCCGGCGCCAAGGGCCCGGTCATGCTGGGGCAGGTGGCCACCCTCAGCTTCGGCGGCGGCCCGGCGGTCATCGACCGCTACGACCGCTCGCGCAACATCAACTTTGAGGTGGAGCTGGCCGGCATTGCCCTGGGCGACATGAAAACCGCGGTGGACGCGCTGCCCGCCATCCGCAACCTGCCGCCGGGTGTGCAGGTCATCGAAATCGGCGACGCCGAGGTGCAGGGTGAACTGTTCGCCAGCTTCGGCCTGGCCATGCTCACCGGCGTGCTGTGCATCTACATCGTGCTGGTGCTGCTGTTCAAGGCTTTCCTGCACCCCTTCACCATCCTGGCGGCGCTGCCACTGTCGCTGGGCGGCGCCTTCGTGGCCCTGCTGCTGACCGGCAAAAGCTTCTCCATGCCCTCGCTGATTGGCCTGATCATGCTCATGGGCGTGGCCACCAAAAACTCCATCCTGCTGGTGGAGTACGCCATCGAGGCGCGGCGCGAGCGTGGGCTGCCCCGGCTCGATGCCATGCTGGACGCCTGCCACAAGCGCGCCCGCCCCATCGTCATGACCACCATCGCCATGGGCGCGGGCATGCTGCCCATTGCAGTGGGCTGGGGCGCTGCCGATCCGAGCTTTCGCTCACCCATGGCCATCGCCGTCATCGGCGGCCTCATCACCTCCACCTTCCTGAGCCTGCTGGTCATCCCGGCGGTGTTCACCATCGTGGACGATGTGGCCCTGTGGTTTAGCCGGGTGGTCAGGCGCCGCGCGCCGGCTGCTGTTTCGGCTGTGGTGGGGTGAGCGGTCGCTGCGTCAATTCACACTCAAGTTCGGTGTGTTGGCGTCTGCCTCGCGCGCTTGTGCAAACGGACGGTGTTTACAAGCTCCAAGCGCAACAGGATTGACGATCGCAGCCCGCGGATTCAAGCCGTGGTTACAGGCCATAGACCTGTCGAACCGCAGCCTCGATGGCACTCATATCCGCAGGGGACATATCCCCCACATACTTGCCGATGCGCGCCTTGTCGATGGTGCGCAGTTGGTGACACAAGGCAACGGAGGCAGTGCCCGCGGAGGGCACAGACACCACGATGGGTGGCAGAACTTTCGCCGACGTGGACAAGGGCACCACACCAACCTGGCGCAGCTTCGCATTGAGCGGTGTGATCGAGAGGATCACACAGGGACGGGCTGTGCCTTGCTGTTCGCTGCCCTGGGTGGGCTCGAGGTTGACCCGGACAATCTGTCCGCGCATGTAGTCCATGAATTCAATGGGTTAGAGGTTCTCCAGGCCATCACCCGCGGTGGCATCCCAGCGTTTTTCGTCGTCGCGACACTCGGCGAAGGCTGGGTCGGTCACGAACGCTTCAGCGATGCTTTCCAACTCGGCCTCGCGCTTGGCCAGCGCCTGCTTCATGAGCTCCTCCATGACACGACTGCGCTCACCGTTGGGCACAAGGGCGTTGAAGCGCTGCAAGATGGGTGCAGAGATGGTGTAAGACGCTCGAAGTGTGGTCGCTGTCATGGTGCAAGCCCCTGGCAAATAGTGCAGTAATACTGAATATCGCACTCAGTATATTGAAAGCTTTCGACCGGTCAAACTGGAGCAAAAAAAGCAAGAGCCCGGCTTCTTCGAGTCATGCGTCGAGGTTCAGTGGTTGTATGGCGTATCTGACGCCGCCGTGGTGTAGTCGGTCGGGGCACTGAACAGTCATGCCAACAGATCCGATTTGCGGATGCCGCGCTTGACCAGCTCCCGCTGAAACTTGCGCATGGCGATGGTCTCGATCTGCCGGATGCGTTCGCGGGACAGGTTGGGCCGACCTGATGAACTCCCGGTGTAGTGCCGGGGCACGGGCAGCGGGTGCGGCGTGGTGGTTGCTGGCTGATCTGGCATGTGGACTCCTTTGTGCGAGCAAAAATGACCCTCACAACCAAAGTGGCACATTCATCACCAAGTGTTTTCCCTAGTGAGGCGCCTTTTTCTGTCATTTCCTGCGCTTATCCGAGCGCCTGCTTACCGGCAAAGTCGGCTATACGTGTGATGAAGCATGGGGCATGAGGTCTGGCTTTTCGTCACACGTCTCTCAAAGGCTTGCGGCACACGGGTGGCTTCCGCAAGCGGTTGCAAGGCTCACATCAATCGTCCATCCCCGGCTTGGCCGTCTGCGCGGCCGCAGCGCGCAGTTTGTCTTTCTTGCTCGGGCGTTTGCCCTTGATACCACCGGTACCGGCTTGCGGGGGTGGTACGTCCACCGGTTCAAAGCCCGGCACGGTCTCCAGTGGCAGGCTCAGGCCCTGGCGTTTCTGGATCAGGCGCCAGTGGGCCTGCTGCTCGGCGGTGATGAAGCTCAGGGCCACACCGCTGTGGCCGGCGCGGCCGGTACGGCCGATGCGGTGCACATAGTCCACCGCCGAGCGGGGCAGGTCAAAGTTCACCACCACCGGCAGCTGATCGATGTGCAGGCCGCGGGCAGCGAGGTCGGTGGTGACCAGCACGTCCCAGCGTTTTTCCTTGAACGCCTGCAGGGTTTCCTGCCGGGCGCCCTGGCTGAGGCCGCCGTGCAGGGCGGTGGCGTAGACATCGCCCTGGTGCAGTTTGGTGGCCAGGTGTTCGGCCATGTGCTGCGTGGCCACGAACACCAGCACGCGCTCCCAGCGGTGTTCGTGCATCAGTTGCCGCAGCAGCTGGGCCCGGCGCCGGGCGTCGACCGCGATGGCGCGTTGCAGCACCACCGCTTCGGGCGCGGCGCTGGCGGGCACGTCCACCCGCACCGGTTCGCGCAGCATCTGCAGGGCCAGCGCCTGCACGGCCGGCGGGAAGGTGGCGGAAAAGAACAGGTTCTGGCGCTGCGCCGGCAGTTGCGCCAGCACCTTCGCCAGTTCGTCGGCAAAGCCCAGGTCGAGCAGGCGGTCGGCCTCGTCGAGCACCAGGCACTGCACGCCCGACAGGCGCAGTGCGTTGTGGGTCACCAGGTCGAGCAGACGGCCCGGCGTGGCGACCACCACGTCAGCACCGCCGCGCAGGGCCATGAGTTGCGGGTTGATGGACACGCCGCCCACCGCCACGGCAATGCGCCAGCGGCGCGGCAGCGCCTGCGCCAGGCTGCGCAGCACTTCGCCCACCTGGGCGGCCAGTTCGCGCGTGGGTACCAGCACCAGGGCTGGCACCGCGCGCGCGGGTGTGGCGGCTGCCAGGCGCTGCAGCAGAGGCAGGGCATAGGCGGCGGTTTTGCCGGAGCCGGTCTGTGCCGTGGCCAGCAGGTCGGCCCCGCGCAACACGACGGGAATGGCCTGTACCTGGATCGGGGTGGGTTCGGTGAAGCCTTGGTCGGCAGCGGCCTGCGCCAGGGCGGGGAGGAGTCCAAGAGACGAGAAGCTCATCAACCTTCCAGGGTTTCGAGCAGTTCGGTTTCGATCTCGATCTGTCGTTTGTTGACCTGCAGTTCGGGGCCGCTGACGAGGAAGGTGTCTTCCACCCGCTCGCCCAGGGTGGATACCTTGGCCAGTTGCACGCTCACGTTGTGGCGGGCGAGCACGCGGGCGATGCAGTACAGCAGGCCGGCACGGTCGCTGGCGGAGACCGACAGCAGCCAGCGCTGGGCTTTTTCGTCGGGCCGCATGTCCACCCGCGGGGTGACCGGGAAACTCTTGACCCGGCGCGACAGCCGGCCCTTGCTGGGCGCGGGCAGGGGGCCGCGCTCGTCGATGGTGAGGGCCAGGTCGTTTTCGACCATGGCCACGAGTTCGCGGTAATGCTCGGACAGCGTGGGTGCCACCACCTGAAAGGTGTCCAGCGCCCAGCCGCTGCGGGTGGTGTGGATGCGCGCATCCAGGATGCTGAAACCCGCGTTGTCGAAATAGCCGCAGATACGGGCGAACAGATCGGTCTGGTCGGGGGCGTACACCAGCACCTGCAGGCCTTCGCCTTCGGGCGAGAGGCGCGCGCGGACGATGCTGGCCAGCGGCTGATCGCCGGCGTCACCGCGAGCCGCATGGGCTGCACTTGGGGCGCCTTCGCTGCTGTGGCTGCCCGCCGCTGCGCGGGCGTTGAGGGCCAGCTGGCGCGTCAGCACCCGGGTGTGCCAGGCAATCTCGTCGGCCTGGTGGCGCATGAAGTAGCTCACGTCCAGCGTGTCCCAGAGCGCCTTGTGCGCCATGTGGGGCAGGGCGTGCAGAGCCAGTTGCGACAGGGCCTCGCGCTTGCGGGCTTCCACCTCGGCGCCGGGGTCGGGCGCGCGCCCGCCCAGGGTGCGCAAGGTGTAGCGGTACAGGTCTTCGAGCAGTTTGCCCTTCCACGCATTCCACACCTTGGGGCTGGTGCCGCGGATGTCGGCGACGGTGAGCAGGTAGAGCGCGGTCAGATAGCGCTCGTTGCCCACCCGGCGTGCGAAAGCGGCGATCACGTCCGGGTCGCTGAGGTCTTCTTTCTGCGCGATGCGGCTCATGGTCAGGTGTTCGCCGACCAGGAATTCGATCAGGCGGGTGTCTTCGCGCGCGATGCCGTGCTGGCGGCAGAAGGTGCGCACGTCCCTGGCGCCCAGCTCGGAATGGTCACCGCCGCGGCCCTTGGCAATGTCGTGGAACAGCGCGGCCACGTACAGGATCCAGGGTTTGTCCCAGCCGGCGGCCAACTGCGAGCAGAACGGGTACTCGTGCGAATGGTCGGCAATGAAAAAGCGGCGCACGTTGCGCAGCACCATCAGGATGTGCTGGTCCACGGTGTAGACGTGAAACAGGTCGTGCTGCATCTGCCCGACGATGTGGCGAAACACCCAGAGGTAGCGGCCCAGCACCGAGGTCTGGTTCATCAGCCGCATGGCGTGGGTGATGCCTTCGGGCTGCCGCAGGATTTTCAGGAAGGTGGCGCGGTTGACCGGGTCGCGGCGGAACTTGCCGTTCATCACCGGTCGCGCGTTGTAGAGCGCGCGCAGGGTGCGCGCCGACAGGCCTTTGATACCGACCGTGGTCTGGTAAATCAGGAAGGTTTCGAGGATGGCGTGCGGCTGCTGCACATACAGGTGATCGCTCGCCACCTCCAACATGCCGGCCTTGTCGAAGAAGCGCTCGTTGATGGGGCGCAGCTGCTGCGGCCCCTGCGGGTCGCTGTTGAGGCGCTCCTCGATGTTGAGCAGCAGGATCTGGTTGAGCTGGGCCACCGCCTTGGCCGCCCAGTAGTAGCGGCGCATGAGCTGTTCGCTGGCGCGGCGGGCGCCGCGGGTGTGGGTGGCAGCCGCCGTGCTGCCGCTGGCGGCAGCGGGTATGGGTGCCGGTGCGGGGGGCTGGGCCTTGTAGCCGAAGGATTCGGCCACCGCGGTCTGCAGGTCAAACACCAGCCGGTCTTCGCGCCGGCCGGCCAGCAGGTGCAGGCGGGCACGGATCAGGCTCAGCAAGGCCTCGTTGGCCTTGATCTGGCGCACCTCCAGCGGCGTGGCCAGGCCCTTGCGGCCCAGTTCGTCCCAGCTGCGGCCCAGGCCGGCCGCCTTGGCCACCCAGAGCACGACCTGCAGGTCGCGCAGACCACCGGGCGACTCTTTGCAGTTGGGCTCCAGCGCGTACGGCGTGTTTTCAAACTTGGTGTGCCGTTGGCGCATCTCCAGCGTTTTGGCCACGTAGAAGGCGTGCGGGTCGAGCACGTCGGCCAGGCGCTTTTGCAGCTGGCGGAAGGCGCTGCGGGCACCAGTGATGAGCCGGCACTCCAGCAGCGCGGTCTGCACGGTCACGTCTTTTTCAGCCTCGGCCACGCAGTCGGCCAGGGTGCGCACACTGGAGCCGATTTCCAGGCCCACGTCCCAGCAGGCGCCGATGAAGCCTTCGAGCCGCTCCTTGAGCGCGCCGTCGCTCTCGGGCGAAGCGGCGTCGGGCAGCAGCAGCAGCACGTCGACGTCGGAGTGCGGAAACAGTTCACCGCGCCCGAAACCGCCCACCGCCACCAGCGCGAAGCCAGGGCCAAAGCCGCTGCGCTCCCACAGCGCGCTCAGGGTGCGGTCGGTCAGCCGGGCCAGCTGGTGCAGGGCGCGACGCACACCGCGGGTGGAAGAGCCCTGGTCGCCCAGCTCGGCGAGCAGGGCGGCCTTGTCGCTGCGGTAGCGCAGCCTCAGCTCGGAAAGGTCCTGCATGGGCGTGACCGCGTCGGCAGCGGCGGGCTGGTGGGGGGCAAGAGCGCTGACCATCAGGCCACGGGCTGGGCCGCCGGTGCGGTCGCTGGGCGCACGAAGTCGGGCGGCGGCGGGCTGCCGGCCGAGAGGGTGAGCACCTCATACCCGGTGGGCGTGACCAGCACCGTGTGTTCCCACTGCGCCGAGAGCGAGCGGTCGCGGGTGACGATGGTCCAGCCGTCGCCCATTTCCTTGATGTCGCGCTTGCCGGCGTTGATCATCGGTTCAATGGTGAAGGTCATGCCCGGCTTGAGCTCTTCGAGCGTGCCGGGGCGGCCGTAGTGCAACACCTGCGGGTCTTCGTGAAAACGCTGGCCGATGCCGTGGCCACAGAACTCGCGCACCACGGTGTAGCCCTTGCCCTCGGCATAGGTCTGGATGGCGTGGCCGATGTCGCCCAGGCGGATGCCTGGCCGTACCAGCTCAATGCCCTTCCACATCGCCTCGAAGGTCACCTGGCACAGGCGCCGCGCCTGCACGCTGCAGGCCGCCTCGCCGCCGATCAGGAACATGCGGCTGTTGTCGCCGTACCAGCCGTCTGCGGTGATGACGGTGACATCGACATTGAGGATGTCGCCCTTCTTCAGCGGCTTCTCGTTCGGGATGCCGTGGCACACCACATGGTTGATGGACGTGCACAGGTGGCCGGGGTAGGGCGGATAGCCCGGCGGCTGGTAGCCAATGGTGGCCGAGCGCGTGCCCTGCTGCTTCATGTAGTCGGCCGACAGACGGTCGATCTCCAGCGTGGTCACGCCCGGCTGGATGAACGGCGTCAGGTAATCCAGCACTTCGGAGGCCAGGCGGCAGGCCTCGCGCATGCCCGCGATGCCGGCTTCGTCTTTGTAGGTGATGCTCATGCGGCAAATTATCCCATCGGCCCACGGGCGGCGGGTGGGCGCAGCCGGGTTGGCCGTGTACCGGCCGGGGCCGTGCCGCCACAGGTGGCCCGGATAAAATCCGGAGCTTCTTCCATCCACGGGCCCACCGGTGCACGGTGCACGCGCCCGCCAGCTTCCAAGGCCACCCCCCGTGACCCTGCACCTGCGCTTTTTTGACGGCGGCAACGCCGTCAGCGACTTCAAGATCCAGCAACTGCTGCCCCGTCTGCAGGCCATCTCCGACAAGGTCACCGGTCTGAGTGCGCGCTTCGTGCACCTGGCGTCGTTCGACGGCGCGCCCGATGCCGCCACGGTGGAGCGCCTGGGCCAGCTGCTCACCTACGGCGAACCGGTGACCGAGGCTTTTCTGATGGCCGAACGGGCGGGGGCCCCAGCCTTGTATGTGCTCCCCCGTCTGGGCACCGTCTCGCCCTGGGCGTCCAAAGCCACCGACATTGCCCGCAACTGCGGTCTCACGCTGCACCGCGTCGAGCGCCTGGTCGAGTTCCGCATCGGTCTCAAGAGCGGCCTGCTCGGCAAGGCCAGCCTGACTGAAGAGCAGCTGCGTGCGGTGGCCGATGCGTTGCACGACCGCATGACCGAGGCCGTGACCACCGAACGCCGCCAGGCCGAAGCCATGTTCACCGAACTGCACCCCGCGCCCATGGAGCATGTGGATGTGCTGGGTGGCGGTCGCGCGGCGCTGGAAAAAGCCAACACCGACTGGGGCCTGGCCCTGGCCGATGACGAGATCGACTACCTGGTCAACGCCTTCAACGGCATGCAGCGCAACCCGACCGACGTCGAGCTGATGATGTTTGCCCAGGCCAACAGCGAGCACTGCCGCCACAAGATCTTCAACGCGCAGTTCACCATCGACGGCGTGGCGCAGGACAAGAGCCTGTTCGGCATGATCCGCCACACGCACCAGACCAGTCCGCAGCACACCGTGGTGGCGTACTCGGACAATGCCTCCATCATGGAAGGCCACCAGTTGGAGCGCTTTGTCGCCAAGGCTGGCGGTCACGCGTCGCCCGCCTACCAGGCCGAGGCCGCGACCCACCACATCCTGATGAAGGTGGAAACGCACAACCACCCGACCGCCATCTCCCCTTTCCCCGGCGCCTCCACCGGTGCGGGCGGCGAGATCCGCGACGAGGGCGCCACCGGCCGCGGCTCCAAGCCCAAGGCCGGCCTGACCGGCTTCACCGTCTCCAAACTCTGGGGCGGGATGAGTGACCAGCCCGGCGGCAAGCCCGAGCACATAGCCAGCCCGCTGCAGATCATGACCGAGGGGCCGCTGGGCGGCGCCGCGTTCAACAACGAATTCGGCCGCCCGAACCTGCTGGGCTACTTCCGCGAATACGAGCAGGACGTGGGCGGCGTGACCCGCGGCTACCACAAGCCGATCATGATCGCGGGCGGTCTGGGCCAGATCGACGCCGGGCAGACGAAGAAGATCGCGTTTCCGGCCGGCACGCTGCTGATCCAGCTCGGCGGCCCGGGCATGAAGATCGGCATGGGCGGCGGTGCCGCCAGCTCCATGGCCACCGGCACCAACGCCGCGTCGCTGGACTTTGACAGCGTGCAGCGCGGCAACCCCGAGATCGAGCGCCGCGCGCAGGAGGTCATCAACCACTGCTGGGCGCAGGGCGACAAGAACCCGGTACTGTTCATCCACGATGTGGGCGCGGGCGGGCTGTCCAACGCCTTCCCCGAGCTGGTGAACGACGCCGGCCGTGGCGCGCGCTTTGACCTGCGCGCCGTGCCGCTGGAAGAGAGCGGCCTGGCACCCAAGGAAATCTGGTGCAACGAGAGCCAGGAGCGCTATGTGCTGGCCATTGCGCCCGAATCGCTCCCACAGTTCAAGGCCTTCTGCGAGCGCGAGCGCTGCCCGTTCGCGGTGGTCGGGGTAGCCACCGAAGAGCGGCAGCTGCAACTGGTCGACGAAGGCAAGGAAAGCCCGGTGGACATGCCGATGGATGTTCTTTTGGGCAAGCCGCCCAAGATGCACCGCGATGTGAAGACCGTGCAGCGCCAGTTCCAACCCATGGACCTGACAGGCGTCTCGCTGGAAAAGGCGGTGATCGACGTGCTCAGCCACCCGACGGTGGCCTCCAAGCGCTTTCTGGTCACCATCGGTGACCGCACCGTGGGCGGCCTGACCCACCGCGACCAGATGGTCGGCCCCTGGCAGGTGCCGGTGGCCGATTGCGCCGTGACCCTGGCCGACTACGCCGGGTTCAAAGGCGAGGCCATGAGCATGGGCGAGCGCACTCCGCTGGCGGCGATCAACGCCGCCGCGTCGGGCCGCATGGCGGTGGCTGAAGCCATCACCAACCTGCTGGCCGCACCCATCGAACTGCCCCGCGTCAAGCTGTCGGCCAACTGGATGGCCGCCTGCGGCGAACCCGGTGAAGACGCTGATCTGTACGCCACCGTCAAGGCCATCGGCATGGAGTTGTGCCCGGCACTGGACGTGTCGGTGCCGGTGGGCAAGGACAGCCTGTCCATGCGCACGCAGTGGACGGCCGATGGCGAGAAGAAGAAGGTCACCTCCCCGGTCAGCCTGATCGTCAGCGCCTTTGCGACGCTTGCTGACGTGCGCGGCACCCTCACGCCGCAGCTCAACCGCGACATTGAGGACACCACCCTCATCCTGGTGGACCTGGGCAAGGGCCGCAACCGCCTGGGCGGCAGCGTGCTCGGCCTGACACTGGGCCAGGCCGGTGACGAAGTGCCCGACTTGGACAGCCCGCAGGACCTGATCAACCTGGTCAATGCGGTGAACGCCCTGCGCGCGAAGGGGCAGATACTGGCCTACCACGACCGTTCGGACGGCGGCCTGCTGGCCACGGCCGCCGAAATGGCTTTCGCTGGCCATGTGGGTGTGGCGCTGAACGTGGACATGCTGGTCACCGAAGGCGACGGCATCAGCGACAGCCGCGCGGATCATGGGGACGCCAAGAACTGGGCGTCGCAGGTCAGCGCCCGCCGCGAGGAACTCACCCTCAAGGCCCTGTTCAGTGAAGAACTGGGCGCGGTGCTGCAGGTGAGGACCGAGGACCGCAACGCGGTCATGCAGACCCTGCGTGAGCACGGCCTGTCCAAACACAGCCACTTCGTTGGCAAGGTCCAGAGCAAAGCGTGGCCGCAAGCGTCCACGCGTGGCCCTGCGTCCTCTTCCATCGACGTGGGCAAAGGCCAGCTGCAGGTCTGGCGCGACACCAAGGCCATCTTCAGCGCCGCTTTGTACGACCTGCAGCAGGTCTGGGACAGCGTGAGCTGGAAGATCAACCAGCAGCGCGACAACCCGGCCTGCGCCGACAGCGAACATGCGGCAGCCGGTTTGCCCGACGACCCGGGCCTGCATGTGCACCTCACTTTCGATCCGAGCGACGACGGCGCGCGGCCCCTCACCCCAGCCCTCTCCCCGGAGGGGCGAGGGAGCGAGGATGACAGTTCCCAGCCTTCACTCCCTCTCCCGCTTTCGGGAGAGGGCAGGGGTGAGGGCTCTGCGTCGCCAGCCCTGTTGCTCCACAAACCCAGGGTCGCCATCCTGCGCGAGCAAGGCGTGAACTCGCACGTGGAAATGGCCTATGCCTTCACCCAGGCGGGCTTTGAAGCCTATGACGTGCACATGACCGACCTGCAGTCGGGCCGCGCCCAGCTGGCCGACTTCAAGGGCGTGGTCGCCTGTGGCGGCTTCAGCTACGGCGACACCCTGGGGGCGGGCATCGGCTGGGCGCGCAGCATCACCTTCAACCCGGTGCTCTCCGATCAGTTCCAGCGCTTTTTTGATCGGGCCGACACCTTCGGCCTGGGCGTGTGCAACGGCTGCCAGATGTTCGCCGAGCTGGCCGACATCATCCCGGGTGCCGAGGCCTGGCCGCGCTTCACCACCAACCAGAGCGAGCGCTTCGAAGCCCGCCTGTCCATGGTCGAGGTGCTCGACTCGCCCAGCCTGTTCCTGCAGGGCATGGCCGGCAGCCGCCTGCCGATTGCCGTCGCGCACGGCGAGGGCTACGCCAACTTCAAGCACCGCGGCAACCCGGCACAGGCGCTGGCCGCCATGCGCTTCGTGGACAACCACGGCGCCGCCACCGAGCAATACCCGTTCAACCCCAACGGCAGCCCGGGCGGCCTGACCGCGGTCACCACCGCCGACGGCCGCTTCACGGCCATGATGCCGCACCCCGAGCGGGTGTTCCGCAACATCCAGATGAGCTGGACCAGCGGCCACCCGTCAGACGCCAGCCCGTGGATGCGCATCTGGCGCAACGCGCGGCGCTGGGTGGGCTGACCGCCGGCTTGGCGCCTCCACGAGAACAACCACCAGGGAATCACCGATGGCCTCCAGCCTGCTTGCGCTCATCGACGACATTGCCACCCTGCTTGACGACGTGGCCGCCATGACCCAGATGGCCGCCAAAAAGACGGCCGGTGTGCTGGGTGATGACCTGGCGCTCAATGCGCAGCAAGTCACCGGCGTCAAGGCCGACCGGGAGCTGCCGGTCGTCTGGGCGGTGGCCAAGGGCTCGCTGCTGAACAAGGCCATCCTGGTGCCGGCCGCATTGGCGATCAGCGCGTTTCTGCCCTGGCTGATCACCCCCCTGCTCATGCTCGGCGGCCTGTTTCTGTGCTTTGAAGGGGCAGAGAAACTGCTGCACAAGTTCTTCCATGCCAAGGCCGATGACGCTGCGCACCATGCGCAGCTGGTCCAGGCGGTGGCCGACGAGCAGGTCGACCTGGTGGCCTTTGAGAAGGACAAGGTCAAGGGGGCCATCCGCACCGACTTCATCCTGTCGGCGGAGATCATCGTCATCACCCTGGGCACCGTGGCAGCCGCCAGCTTCGCCGAGCGGGTGTCGGTGCTGGTGGGCATCTCCATCCTCATGACGGTGGGCGTCTACGGTCTGGTGGCTGGCATCGTCAAGCTCGACGACGCCGGGCTGTACCTCAGCCGCAGCGCGTCGGGCGCTGTGCAGGCGTTCGGGCGTGGCCTGCTGGCCTTTGCCCCCTGGCTGATGAAGACGCTGTCGGTGCTGGGCACGGTGGCCATGTTCCTGGTGGGCGGCGGCATTTTGCTGCACGGTGTGCCCGCGCTGGCCCACGCGGTGGAGGCCTGGGCCGCCGGCCTGGGCTGGGTGGGGGGCCTGGTCGGCAACCTGGCAGGGGGCGTGGCCGGTGTGCTGGCCGGGGCGGTGGTGGTGCTGGTGGTCCAGCTGGTGCAAAAACTGCGCGGCGCCCCGGCCGCCCACTGAGGCTGATCGCCGCTTGTGGCTGGCCGCTGAACAGCACCGTCCGCTGCGATGCGGTCGGCTGCAAATGGCTTCCCTGTCGAATGGTATGAACCAACGCCCTGTCCCCCCGCAAAACGGTCGCCCGGAGCACTGGCGCGTGGTCAGCGACGACCCCATTGCCGTGCTGACGGTTCCCGGGCTGCTGGGTCGCAGCCGGCGCTTCGACATCGATGTCGGCCTGCTCGTCCGCGTGCCCAACGACACCCCGGCCGACACCGCCTGGCTGGAATTGGCGGTGGAGTTCGACGGCCAGCGCCAGTGGTCGCGGCGCATCCCCGCCCACAACCCCGGCCAGACCGACAGCCTGGACTACCACCAACGGGTTCTTCTGGAGGCTGAGCAAGCCCTGCGCATCCGCGCCGTGGCGACGGTTCGGGGTGTGCGGGTACGGGAACTGGTGATCGAGGCGCGCGAAGACGCCTGAGCACACCGGGGGTTGTCCGTCGCTCAGGCCTTGGCGGCAGGCCGCGTCCGGTAGAAGGTCACCGGGCTCGCCGGCACGGCGTTCATCACGCTGCGCTTGATCTTGCCGACCACGTGCATTTCGCAGGGTTTGCAGTCAAAGCGCAGGGTCAGCTTTTCTTTACCGTTGATCAACTGCATGGGCTCGGCCTTGACCGTGCCTTGCACCCCGGTCACCCCCTTGGCCTGCTTGGGGCACAGGCTGAGCGAGTAGCGCACGCAGTGCTTGGTGATCATCAGGCTGACTTCGCCTTCCTCCTCCTGGCTTTCGTAGGCGGCGGCGATCACTTTGACGCCGTGTCGGGCGTAGAAGTCGCGCGCCTTGTGGTTGAACACATTGGCCAGATAGGTGAGGGTGTCTTCCGGGTAGGGCACGGGCGGCTCGACCGGCTGGGCGCGTGGCAGGCGGGTCCAGGCGGCGGCGCGGGCGGCTTCCAGCCGCTCCACCGCATCCCGGCGCAAGGCGTTGAGTTGCGACGCGGGCACGAAACGCGGGCCGCTCAGGTTCAGCACCACGTCCAGCGGCTGGAACAGGGTGTCGCCCAGGCGGGATAGGTTCTCGCGCAGCTTGTCGTCGGCCTGGCTGGGGTCTTTGGCGTTCTGCGGTGTGCCGGGCAGTGTCGCGCACCCACTGTGGCCGTCTTCATCGGTGATGGTGAGCGTCAATCCGTCGGCGGTTTCATGAAGCGTGACCCAGGCGCCGATGCGCCGTTCGGCGGATTTCTTTTCCAGCCCGCGCACCCAGTCCATGTCGCGGTTGCGGTTGACCTGCACGCCCTTGCGCAGGTCTTTGAAGCTGTCCATCGGGTCTTTCGGGAACACCCGCCACAGGCCTTTTGTGTTCACCGCCTCGGCGCGGTTGATCTGCAGGCCCACCAGCGCCTTCTGCAGGTCCAGGTAGCACAGGCCGTCGCCGTTGTGGATGACCGTGTCCCGGTCGTCGGTCTGCAGCTCGACGAAATTCGGGCCGGTGGCGGTGACGTGGCCGATCGGGCGGCCCGGGTTCTTGGGCGTGTCGAAGGCGCCAATGTCTTCCTGGCGGCCATTGACGAAGTAGTCGGTGAACTCGCGGTTGAAGTTCTGGTTCGGGTCGGGCTGGAAGTGGAAGGTGCATTCGCCACTGCTGGCGCGGGCCAGCTCGGGGCGTTCTTCCAGGATTTCATCGAGCAGCACCCGGTAGTGTGCGGTGATGTTTTTGACGTAGGCCATGTCCTTGTAGCGGCCTTCGATCTTGAAGCTGCGCACACCGGCGTCGATGATCTGGCGCAGGTTGTCGCTCTGGTTGTTGTCCTTCATCGACAGCACATGCTTGTCGTGCGCGACGATGCGGCCCTGGCTGTCCTTCACTTCATAAGGCAGGCGGCAGGCCTGCGAACAGTCGCCGCGGTTGGCGCTGCGGCCGGTGTGGGCATGGCTGATGAAGCACTGGCCGCTGTAGGCCACGCACAGCGCGCCGTGCACAAAAAATTCGAGAACCGCACGGCCGGGCGCATCCTTGGGGCCCAGCGCGGCGTCGATGGCGGCAATCTGCTGCAGCGTCAGCTCGCGCGCCAGCACGATTTGCGACAGGCCCGCGTCCTGCAGGAAGCGGGCTTTTTCGGGTGTGCGGATGTCGGTCTGGGTGCTGGCGTGCAGCTGGATCGGGGGCAGGTCGATCTCCAGCAGGCCCATGTCCTGGATGATCAGCGCGTCCACCCCCGCGTCGTACAGCTGCCAGGCCAGCCGCCGCGCCGGCTCCAGCTCGTCGTCGCGCAAGATGGTGTTCATGGTGACGAAGATGCGGCTGTTGTAGCGGTGCGCGTGTTGGACCAGTCGGGCGATGTCTTGCACGCTGTTGTCGGCGCTGGTGCGGGCGCCAAACGACGGGCCGCCGATGTAGACCGCATCGGCCCCGTGGTTCAACGCCTCAATGCCAATGTCGGCGTCGCGGGCGGGGCTGAGCAGTTCGAGTTGGTGGGGCAACATGGTGGTGAATCAGGCGACAGGGGCAGAATCGGGGCGCTCGCGCAGCACCCGCAAAACAAACCCTTTATTGTCCCGGAGTTGCCCCATGTCCGCACCTGTTGCCCCAGCGGCCCACTGTTTTGTCCTCGTGCACGGTGCCTGGCACGGCGCCTGGTGCTGGCAACGGGTGCTGCCATTGCTGCGCCGTGCCGGGGCGCTGGCGCATGCCGTCACCCTCACCGGGGTGGGCGAGCGGGCGCACCTGATGGGCCCGCACATCGGCCTGCACACCCATGTGCAGGACGTGATTGGCCTGATCGAGGCCGAGGAATTGCAGCGCGTGGTGCTGGTGGGCCACAGCTACGGTGGCATCGTCATCACCGGCGTGGCCGACCGGCTGCAGCGCGAGCAGCCGGGGCGCCTGCAGCAACTGGTGTACCTGGATGCGGTTACGCCCCACACGGGCGAGAGCTGGAGCAGCCAGCACACCCCCGAGACCCGGCAGGCCCGGCTGGATGCGGCGGCCGCCAGCGGCGGCCTGAGTTTTCCGCCGCCCGACGCCAGCGTGTTTGGCCTGACCGGCGCCGACCGCGACTGGGTCAACCGCCGGCAGACCCCGCAGCCGCTGGCGGTTTACCTGCAGCCGCTGGACTTTGACGCCGAGCGCGTGGCCGCGCTGCCGCGCAGCTTCATCGACTGCACCGCGCCCGCCTTGCCCACCATTGCCGAGTTCCGCCGCCGCGTGCGCCGCGAGCCGGGCTGGCGGGTGCGGGAGATGGCCACCGGCCACGACCCGATGGTCAGCCACCCGCAGGCGCTGGCCGCCGAGTTGTTGGCCCTGGCCGCCGGGGCCAGCGATTGAGCCCTCGTTGCCCCATGGCGCCACTGCCCACCCGCTACGGCCGCATCGACACGCTGCGCGCGGTCGCCATGCTCTGGATGACGGTTTTTCATTTCTGTTTCGACCTGGACCACTTCGGCCTCATCGAGCAGAACTTTCACCGCGACCCGTTCTGGACGGTGCAACGCACCGCCATCGTCAGCCTGTTCCTCTTCACGGCCGGGCTCTCGCAAGCGGTGGCAGTGCACCAGGGCCAGGGCTGGCCACGCTTCTGGCGGCGTTGGGCGCAGGTGGCGGGGGCGGCGCTGCTGGTGTCGGCGGGCTCGTGGTGGATGTTCCCGCAGACCTTCATTTATTTCGGCGTTCTGCACGGCATGGCGGTCATGCTCATTGTGGCGCGGCTGACGGCCCGCTGGGGCCCGTGGCTGTGGTGGCTGGGTGCAGGGGCAATGGCCTTGAAGTGGCTCGCGCCGCTGGTCATGGAAGCCTGGCCAGCGCTGGCCTTTTTGAACCAGCCCGGCTTCAACGCCCTGGGGTTCATCAGCCAACTGCCCGCGACCGAGGACTATGTGCCCCTGCTGCCCTGGCTCGGTGTGGTGTGGTGGGGCATGGCCACCGGTCAATGGATACAGAACAACCGACCGGCCTGGCTGGTGGGCACGCCCGCTGCGCCGGCGACCGGGCTCCGGCTCGGGCTGGCGGTGCTGGGGCGCTGGAGCCTGAGCTACTACCTGCTGCACCAGCCCGTGCTGATCGGGCTGGTGAGCGCTGCGATGTGGTGGCGCGGTGGATAAAGGGAAAGGAGCTGAAGAGGGGTACCTTCAGCCGCGGGCAAAATGCGGGCCAGCCGCTGGCCGGGTGCCCGGGGGTCACCACACCCCCAGCCTCAGGGCTGCACCACTTCCAGCAGGCGGTCCAGGCCGCCGGTGTCGATGGCGATGCGGGCCTGCGCACGCACCGCTGGCTTGGCATGGTAGGCCACCGACAAGCCCGCCGCCCCCATCATCGGCAAATCGTTGGCGCCGTCGCCCATGGCGATGCATTGGTTGGGTGCAATGTCCAGCAGCGCGGCCAGCTCCAGCAGCGTGCGGCGCTTTTCGGCGCCGTCGCAAATGTCGCCCCAGGTCTGGTCCACCATGCGGCCGGTCAGTTCGCCGCCGTGGGGGCCGCTGCGCACCTCCAGCACATTGGCGCGCACAAAGTCGATGCCCAGCGTGTCGCGCACCCGGTGGGCAAAAAAGGTGAATCCGCCCGACACCAGCAGCACCTTCAGGCCCGCAGCCTTGCAGGCCCGCACCAGCTCGGCTGCGCCGGGGTTGATGCGCAGGCGTTCGGCATAGACGCGCTCCATGTCGGCCATGGTCACCCCCTTGAGCAGGGCCACGCGCTGGCGCAGGCTGTCCTTGTAGTCGGTGATCTCGCCGCGCATCGCAGCTTCGGTGATGGCTGCCACCTCGGCTTTGCGGCCCACTGCGTCGGCGATCTCGTCCACGCACTCGATGTTGATGAGCGTGGAGTCCATGTCGAAGGCGATGAGCTTGAAGTCTTGCAGCTTCAGGGGTGGATGGACACCCCGGATGCTCAGGCCGGGGGCAAATTCAAGGGGGTCGGTGGGCACTTGGGTCATGGGGTGCGATTATCCGGCCTTGCGTTTCCAGGCTCGGGCAAGACGTTCACAGGACACGCCCGGCATGACCGCCACCTTCAACAGCACCGTGAGCCTGTCTCGGTTGCCTGGGTCTGTCGCGGTGGCCGTCTGGCCTGGGAGGGGGCGGGTCAAACACCGGCGGGGGGTGACGCTGGCGGCCGGCCTCATGCCGACCAGAGCGAGTAGCTTGCGGTGGATGTCGCTGCCCTTGCCAGTGCGTGGCTCAGGCTAGGAGCCTGCGCGGCAGAAGGCGTTGAAAGCGAAAACCGAAGGTTTCATCAAAACCGCCCCCAGCGAGGCCAGTTTTTGCCGGATTTGCAGCCCCATAGCCCGGCTATGGGGCAAAAAAACGGTGAAAACGAAGTTTCGATAAAAATCGACTGCTGCGGGCGGTTTGCAGCCAACGATTCTTCTGCCGCGCAGGCTCCTAGGTTCAGCGGCTGGAGCTGCCTGTAGCGGTGGTGCCGATCATTTTCATGGCGGACCCGATCAGGGCCGAGACTTCCGTCATGTTGCTGGGAACGATCAGGGTGGTTTGCGCGTCGGTGGCCACGCGGCTGTAGGCATCGACCGCTTTTTCAGCCACCTTCAGTTGCACCGCCTGCTCGCCGCCGGGCTGGCGGATGGCCGATGCGATACGTTCGATGGCTTGTGCTGTGGCATCGGCCACGGCGGTGATGGCCGAGGCTTCGCCTTGCGCGTTGTTGATGGCGGCCTGCTTTTCGCCCTCTGAGCGGGCAATGAACGCTTCGCGCTCACCGGTGGCGATGTTGATCTGTTCTTGTCGGCGCCCTTCGGATGCAGCGATCAGGGCACGCTTTTCGCGTTCGGCGGTGATCTGGGCCTGCATGGCGCGCAAGATCTCGGCTGGCGGTGTCAGGTCTTTGATCTCGTAGCGCAACACCTTCACGCCCCAGTTCAGGGCCGCTTCGTCAATCGCTGAGACCACCTGGGCGTTGATCATGTCGCGCTCTTCAAAGGTTTTGTCGAGCTCGAGTTTGCCAATCACGCTGCGCAGCGAGGTCTGCGCCAGTTGGGTGATGGCAATGATGTAGTTGGAGGAGCCGTAGCTCGCGCGCATCGGGTCGGTGACTTGAAAGTAGAGGATGCCGTCGACCTTGAGCTGGGTGTTGTCGCGGGTGATGCAGACCTGCTCGGGCACGTCCAGCGGTATTTCTTTGAGGCTGTGCCGGTAGGCCACTTTGTCGATGAACGGAACCAGGAAGTTCAGGCCCGGTGCCAGGGTGGCGTTGTACTTGCCCAGCCGTTCGACCACCCAGGCGTTTTGCTGGGGAACCACCTTGATGGCGCGGACGACGAAGATGATGGCGATGATGAAGAGGACGGCTGCGATTTCCATGGTGCTTCCTTCGGGATGATCAGATTTTCTCAACCAGCAGGCGGTTGCCAACCAGTTCCACCACCCGGTGGGGTCCGGTGTGCGCAGGGGCGCCGCCGGGGCGGATGGCGGTCCATTGGGCGCCGCGGTAGCGCACCTGGGCGGTACCGTCCTCGGTCCAGGCATCGACCTGCACGGTCTCGCCGATGTCCAGGTTCACGCTGCGCTGGGCCCGTGCCGATGGGTCGCCGGGGCGGCGGCGCCGGTGCCAGGTCCAGAAGGCCACCGCCGCCAGCGCCACCAGGGCGGCAACGATGATCTGTGCGGCCAACCCGCCGCCCGCGTGGGCAGCCAGCGCGCCGGCCGCCGCTCCCAGCCCCAGCAGCAACAGGTAGAAGGTTCCGGTCAGCAGTTCCAGCGCCACCAGGGCGCCACCGAGCAGCCACCACATACTGGATTCGGCCATGGTCTGGGTTGCTCCTTCAAGGGGTGAGGGGACAGGCCGGCTGCGCGCCGGGCCATCGCAAACGCGAGTCTGTGATGTTAGCGGTTGGCTGGGGCTAGGAGCCTGCGCGGCAGAAGGCGTTGAAAGCGAAAACCGAAGGTTTCATCAAAACCGCCCACAGCGAGGCCAGTTTTTGCCGGATTTGCAGCCCCATAGCCCGGCTATGGGGCAAAAAGACGGTGAAAACGAAGTTTCGATAAAAATGGACCGCTGCGGGCGGTTTGCAGCCAACGATTCTTCTGCCGCGCAGGCTCCTGGCCTTGCGTACACTTTGTGCCTGCCCGCTGGCCCTGTCCAGTGGCCTGCACCAGGGCGTTTGATGCGCCTGCCTGGAGAACAACATGAAATTTCGCTTTCCCATCGTCATCATCGATGAGGACTTTCGTTCAGAGAACACCTCTGGGCTGGGGATTCGGGCGCTGGCGCAGGCCATCGAGTCCGAGGGTTTTGAAGTGGTGGGGGTGACCAGTTACGGCGACCTCAGCCAGTTTGCACAGCAGCAGTCGCGCGCCAGTGCCTTCATTCTGTCGATTGACGATGAGGAGTTCACCCCTGGCCCGGATCTGGACCCGGCGGTGCTGGGTTTGCGCAATTTCATTGGCGAGGTGCGGCGCAAAAATGCCGAGGTGCCGATTTATGTGTACGGCGAGACCAAAACCAGCCGCCACCTGCCCAACGACATCCTGCGCGAGCTGCACGGCTTCATTCACATGTTCGAGGACACACCCGAGTTCGTGGCGCGCCACATCATCCGCGAGGCCAAGAGCTACCTCGAAGGCATCCAGCCGCCCTTTTTCAAGGCCTTGCTGGACTATGCGGAAGACGGCTCGTATTCGTGGCATTGCCCGGGCCATTCCGGCGGTGTGGCGTTCCTCAAAAGCCCGGTCGGGCAGATGTACCACCAGTTTTATGGTGAAAACATGCTGCGGGCGGATGTCTGCAACGCGGTGGAAGAGCTGGGGCAATTGCTCGACCACAACGGCGCCATTGGCGCCAGCGAACGCAACGCGGCGCGCATCTTCAACGCCGATCACTGTTTCTTCGTCACCAACGGCACGTCAACGTCCAACAAAATGGTCTGGCACCACACGGTGGCACCGGGCGACGTGGTGGTGGTGGACCGCAACTGCCACAAGTCCATCCTGCACTCGATCATCATGACCGGGGCCATCCCGGTGTTTCTCAAGCCCACGCGCAACCACTACGGCATCATCGGCCCCATTCCGCAGAGCGAATTTGAGATCGCATCGATCAAGGCCAAGATGCGCGCCAACCCGCTGCTGGCGGGTGTGGATGTGGAGCGGGTCAAACCCCGTATCCTGACGCTGACCCAGTCCACCTACGACGGCGTGCTCTACAACACCGAAACTATCAAGAGCATGCTCGATGGTTATGTGGACAACCTGCATTTTGACGAGGCCTGGTTGCCGCACGCCGGGTTTCATCCGTTTTACGGCACCTTCCACGCCATGGGCCGCAAGCGGGGGCGACCGCAGCAGTCGGTGGTCTATGCGACCCAGTCCATCCACAAACTGCTGGCGGGCATCAGCCAGGCCAGCCATGTGCTGGTGCAGGATTCGCAGAACACCAAGCTGGACCGTCACTTGTTCAACGAGTCGTACCTGATGCACACCTCCACCTCGCCGCAGTACAGCATCATCGCCAGCTGCGACGTGGCCGCCGCCATGATGGAGCCCCCCGGGGGCACCGCCTTGGTGGAGGAGAGCATTGCCGAGGCGCTGGACTTTCGCCGCGCCATGCGCAAGGTGGAGTCGGACTTTGGCCAGGACGACTGGTGGTTCCAGGTCTGGGGGCCGGAGGAACTGGCCGACGAAGGGGTGGGGCGGTCGGCCGACTGGGTGCTCAACCGCCAGCCGGACCGCCAGGGCACCGAGGACGACTGGCACGGTTTCGGCGACATGGCGCCGGGCTTCAACATGCTTGACCCCATCAAGGCGACCATCGTCACGCCGGGTCTGAACCTCAAGGGCGATTTCGCCGAATGGGGCATCCCAGCCTCCATCGTCACCAAATTCCTGGCCGAGCATGGTGTGGTGGTGGAGAAGACCGGTCTGTATTCGTTCTTCATCATGTTCACCATCGGCATCACCAAAGGCCGCTGGAACACGCTGCTGACGGCCCTGCAGCAGTTCAAGGACGACTATGCGCGCAACCAGCCCATGTGGCGCATCATGCCGGAGTTCTGTGCCAAGCAGCCGCGCTACGAACACATGGGGCTGCGCGATTTGTGCCAGCACGTGCACTCCATGTATGCCAAGTACGACGTCGCACGCCTGACGACCGACATGTACCTGAGCGACCTCACCCCGGCCATGAAGCCGACCGACGCCTTCTCGCACATTGCCCACCGCACGACCGAGCGGGTGGCCATTGACGATCTGGAAGGCCGCATCACCACCAGTCTGGTGACGCCGTACCCACCCGGTATCCCGTTGCTCATCCCGGGGGAGGTGTTCAACAAGAAGATCGTGGACTACCTCAAGTTCAACCGCGTGTTTGCGCGCGAGTGCCCAGGCTTCGAAACCGACATCCACGGCCTGGTGCAGGAGACGGGTGCCGACGGATCGATCCGCTACTTTGCCGATTGCGTCAAGAAGTGATGCGACAGCCCTTCAGCCGCCCGGTGGCTGGGCTTAAGATAGCCTCGGGCCAGCCGCTGGGCTGCCCGTTTTTGCAACCGCCCCGGAGGAGCCGATGTTTCCTGAATACCGCGACGTGATCACCCGACTCAAAGGTCACGACCACCACTTCACCCGCCTGTTCGACAAGCACAACGAACTGGACCAGCAGATCAAAAACATGGAGGCCCACATCCAGCCGGGCACCCAGCTGGAGATTGAGTCGCTCAAGAAAGAAAAGCTCGCGCTCAAGGACCAGCTCTACGCCATCCTCAAGCAGGCCAGCGCCTGAGAACCGCAGCGCTGCTGACGGCCATGCCCGTGCGCAGCGCAGCCCGAGCCATCGCAGGCTGGGCACTCAAAAAGTGATATCGAGGGGCTTCCCTGTCGGGCAAGCCCCTTTTCCTTTTCAGTCCTTGAGGCCGCTTCGCATCCAGAGGTCAGCGATAGCCCTGCAGGTCCGCGTCTGAGCGGACCCTGACGAAGGTGGCAAAGCGGGGCAGGCCGCTGTCATGGGTACCCCGGAAGCGGTAGGTCACCCAACTGCCCACCGGCGGTGGATGCTGCCGCTGGGCATCGCTGAGCCCGCTGCCCAGACGGAACCGTTGTCCTTCGCGGGTTTCCACCAGCAGTGCGCCCACCATGCCAGCCAGCCGGCCCTTGCCCGGCTCATGGCCGATCACGCGGGCCTCCGCATCCTGGTGTGTCTTGACCTTGAGCAGATCGTCGCTGCGTTGGGCCCGGTACCGGGCATCGGCGCGGTGCAGCATCAGGCCTTCGCCACCCGCGTGGACCACCCGATCGAGCTGTTGCATCAGGGCCGCATGGGTGCTGCCCCGCACCTGTTCCACCGTCTGGAGCCAGGGCTGGTTCACCGCATGCACCAGTGCCTGCAGCGCCACCAGGCGCTCGCTGAACACGCCCGGGTGTTCCGGCAGATCGAACAGCATGAAGCGGACGCGGCGCCAGGCCGGCTCGTCGGGTAGCTGCTGCAGCACCGTGGAAACGGTGTCTTCGAAGCGGCCCCGATCGATCCACAGTTCGCCGTCCAGGGCGACGGCGGGCCAGCTGGCGGTGAACCAGGCGGGCGCTGCAATGGCGTGCCCGCCGCGGGTGAGCAGCTGGCGTCCGTCCCAGCGGCCACGCACGCCGTCGAGCTTTTCGCTCACCCAGTAGTCGCGCAGATCGATACCGCGCCGGTAGACCGTGGCCAGCATCAAGGCGGGCGCCTCGGCCGCTGCGGGCGGGGGCAGCAGCAGCGCGCCGGCCAGCAGGCCCAGCCACTGCCGGCGTTGTATGGGCGCCAGGCGCGGGTTCATGGGCGCGATCAGTCCAGTGCTTCACTGTCGCGGCTGATGCCGCCGGTGCGGCTGAACCCGCCGTCGACATAGGTGATCTCGGCGGTCACGCCCGAGGCCAGATCGGACAACAGGAACGCGGCCACATGGCCGACCTCCTCGATGGTGACATTGCGGCGCAAGGGCGAGGCCGCTGCGACGACCGACAGCATCTTGCCAAAATCCTTGATACCGCTGGCCGCGGCCGTGCGGATGGGCCCGGCGCTGATGCCGTTGACCCGCATGCCGCGCGGCCCCAGCGATTCGGCCAGGTAGCGCACCGAGGCCTCCAGGCTGGCCTTGGCCAGCCCCATGGTGTTGTAGTGCGGCACGATGCGCTCGGCACCCAGGTAGCTCAGGGTCAGCAGGGCAGAACGCTCGTTGAGCCAGGGCAGGGCGGCCTTGGCCATGGCCGCAAAGCTGTAGGCACTGATCTCGTGGGCCAGGCGGTAGTGCTCTCGGCTCAGACCGTCCAGAAAGTCACCCGCAATCGCCTCGCGCGGAGCGTGGCCGATGCTGTGCACAAAACCATCGAAGCGGGGCCAGGTGTGCGACAGGTCAGCGAACAGACGGGCCATCGCCTCGTCCTCGCTCACGTCGCATTCGAACACCAGCGAAGAGCCGAATTCGGCAGCGATGGCCTGCACACGCTCGCGCAGGCGCTCGCCGGCAAAGCTGAACGCCAGTTCGGCCCCCTGTTGATGGCAGGCCCGCGCGATGCCATAAGCGATGGAACGGTTGGACAGGGCACCCGTGATGAGCAGCTTTTTGCCGGCCAGAAAACCCATGTGCATGGACCCCGTTGAAAATCCCGCAGAATTGTCGCATGCGGTTTTTTGGGTCCTGTTCGACATTCAAGCCAAACATCAGCTGGCGGCAGCCCTGGCGGGCCGTGGCGTGCGCAATGGCAGCGGCACTCGCAACGGCGCTGGCCCTGCCTGCCTGGGGAGCGCACGGCTATGCGCTGTGGGACGAGCTGAAGTACCCGCCCGACTTTCGCCATTTCGACTATGTCAACCCGGCCGCGCCCAAAGGCGGTGAATTGCGCCTGGTCAGCAATCTGCGGGTCTCCACCTTCGACAAATACAACCCGTTCACCCTGCGTGGCAGCGCACCGGCCTACCTGTCGGCGCTGATGTTTGACACCTTGCTGACCGGTGCGCTGGACGAAACCGGTTCAGGCTACGGCCTGCTGGCCGAAGACGTGACCGTGTCCCCGGACCGGCTATCCGCCACCTTTCGTTTGCGGCCCGAGGCGCGTTTTCACGACGGCACCCCGGTGCTAGCCGCCGATGTGAAGCACAGCTTTGACACGCTCATGGGGCCGCACACCGCGCCGTCGTGGAAGACCGTCTTGCAGGACGTGGCGGGGCTGGACGTGCTCGATGAACGCCTTGTGCGCTTCCGGTTCAAGAAGCCCAACCGCGAGCTGCCGCTGACCGTGGGCGGCCTGCCCGTGTTCAGCCGCGCCTGGGGCGCTGGCAAGCCTTTTGACCAGGTGGTCATGGACATGCCCATCGGCAGCGGCCCCTACCGCATCGGGCCGGTGAAGTTTGGCAAAGACATCACGTATGTGCGCGATCCGGCCTACTGGGCCCGTGACCTGCCGGTGCGGCGGGGCACCGCCAATTTCGACCGCATCACGGTCAAGATTTACAAGGACAACACGGCACGGCTCGAAGCGCTCAAGGCGGGCGAATTCGACCTGATGCGCTTCTTCTCGGCCGGCGACTGGGCCCGCCGGGTCAATGGCAAGCGCTTCGACAGCGGCGAGCTGGTCAAGACCGAGTTCCGCCACCGCCTGCCCACCGGTTTCCAGAGCTACGTGCTCAACACCCGCCGCCCGCTGCTGCAGGACATCCGCGTGCGCCAGGCGCTGGGCCTGGCGCTGGACTACGAGTGGATGAACCGGCAGATGTTCTATGGCGCCTACCAGCGGGTGCAGGGGCTGTTTGGCAACACCGACTGCGCGCCGGAGGGCGCGCCGTCACTGGCCGAGCGGGCCTTGCTCGAACCCTGGCGCGCGCAGTTGCCACCGGCAGTGTTCGGTCCGGCCTACCAGGCTCCCCGCACCGATGGCGACGCATCGTTGCGCGGCAACCTGCGCCAGGCGCAGGCGCTGCTGCGCGAGGCCGGCTGGACCTACCGCGACGGCGCCTTGCGCAACGCCCAGGGCGAGCCGCTGGTGCTGGAGTACCTCGACAGCCAGGAGGCGGGCGCGCGCGTGGTCACGCCCTGGGCGCGCAACCTGTCCAAACTGGGCATCGAGCTGAAGTTCCGGCCGGTGGATTTCGCGCTCTACCAGCAGCGCCTGCGCACCTTCAATTTCGACATCACCTCGCTGGCCTTTGGCGGCACGCACAACCCCGGCCCGGAATACGCCGACCTGTTTGGCAGCCAGGCCGCCGACACCGAGGACTCGGGCAACATGGCCGGCGTCAAGAGCCCGGCGGTGGACGCCATCATCGGCCGCATGGTGCAGGCCCGGGACCGCGCCGACTATCTGGCCGCCTGCCGGGCGCTGGACCGGGTCATCCTGCACAGCCACTACCTGGTGCCGCAATGGTCGGCCGGCACGCACCGCATGGTCTACAACGCCTGGCGCCTGGCCCGCCCCGAGAGCATGCCCCCTTACGCTTCGGGCGAGGACTGGGCGATCGACACCTGGTGGTCAAGAAAATGATCCCCCCTGCGCCGCTTCACGGCCTCCCCCCTGAGGGGGGACGCACCCTGTGGCCGGGCGAAGCCCGTTCCACGGGTGCCTGTTGCTCAGACACGCGTGCATGGAGCGCGACACCATGCCTTGCCCGTTTTGTTAAAGAGGCCTGAGCACCATGTGGGTTTACATCCTCAAGCGCCTGTTGTTGATGATTCCGACCCTGTTCGGGGTGCTGCTGCTGACCTTTGTGGTCATCCAGTTCGTGCCCGGCGGGCCGGTGGAGCAGTACCTGGCCGAGGCGCGGACCGCAGCGGGTAGCGGGGCTGAGGGCGGCGCCATCTACCGCGGTGCCCAGGGGGTGGACCCGAAGCGGCTGGACGAGATCAAGGCGCTGTACGGCTTTGACAAACCCGCCCACGAACGCTTTCTGCAGATGCTCGGCCAGTTCGCGCGTTTTGATCTGGGCACCAGCTTCTTCCAGAACAAGGCGGTGTCCGAGCTGATCATCGAGAAGCTGCCGGTGTCCATCAGCCTGGGCCTGTGGACTTTTCTCATCAGCTACGCGGTGGCGGTGCCGCTGGGCGTGGCCAAGGCGGTACGAGCGGGTACCCGCTTCGACCTGGTGACCACGTTGATCGTGCTCGCCGGCTATGCCATTCCCGGTTTCGTGCTCGGCGTGGCCTTGCTGGTGATTTTTGGCGGCCAGTTGCAGTGGTTTCCCCTGCGCGGGCTGACGTCGGACAACTGGGTGGAACTGTCCTGGGGCGCACGCATCGTCGACTACCTGTGGCACATCACACTGCCGGTCACGGCCATGGTGCTGGGCAGCTTTGCGGTGACGGCCATGCTGACCAAAAACGCCTTTCTGGAGGAAATCCGCAAGCAGTATGTGATGACCGCGCGCGCCAAGGGCCTGAGCGAGCGCCAGGTGCTGTGGAAGCACGTGTTTCGCAACGCCCTGATTCCCATCGTCACCGGCTTCCCGGCGGCATTCATCGGTGCCTTCTTCGCCGGCTCGCTGCTCATCGAGACCCTGTTCTCGCTCGACGGGCTGGGCCTGCTCAGCTACGAGAGCGTGATCCGTCGCGACTACCCGGTCGTGCTGGGCACGCTGTATCTGTTCACCCTGATCGGACTGCTGACCAAGCTGGTGTCCGACCTTTGTTATGTCTGGGTTGACCCCCGGGTGAAGTATGACTGACCCCCTGCGCCGCTTCGCGTCTTCCCCCCGCCAGGGGGACGTGCCCAGTGGCCCGGCGCAGCCGGTTCCACGGGCGCTCTTGCTGGTCAATGGCACATGAGTCAGCTGTCCCTGTCCCCCTCGCGCCGCGCGTGGCAGCGCTTCAAGCGCAACCGGCTCGGCTTCTGGAGCCTGGTGCTGTTCTGCGCGCTGGTGGTGATGAGCCTGTTTGCCGATCTGCTCTCCAACGACCGGCCGCTGGTGGTGCGGTACGAGGGCAAGACCTACTTTCCGCTGGTGCAGGACCTGCCCGAAACCCTGTTTGGCGGTGACTTCGAGGCGCCGACCGACTACCTCGACCCCTTCATCCGCGAGCAGATCACCCGCGGCGACAACTGGGCCGTGTACCCACCCAACCCCTACGGTCCGAATACCCTGAACTACTTTGCCCAGGCACCGAACCCGTCCGCCCCATCGGCCGACAACTGGCTGGGCACCGACGACCGCGGGCGCGACCTGCTGGCCCAGTTGATCTACGGCTTTCGCATCAGCGTGCTGTTTGCGCTCGCCCTCACGGTCATCGGCACGCTGCTGGGCATCGTCACCGGCGCCATCCAGGGCTACTTCGGCGGCCGCACCGATCTGGCCTTCCAGCGCTTCATCGAAATCTGGGGCTCCATGCCCGAGCTTTACCTGCTGATCATTTTTTCAGCGGTGCTGGCGCCCAGCGTGGGCCTGCTGCTGGTGCTGCTGAGCCTGTTCGGCTGGATGGGCCTGTCCGACTACGTGCGGGCCGAGTTCCTGCGCAACCGCCAGCTCGACTATGTGCGCGCCGCCCGTGCCATGGGCCTGAGCCACGGGCAGATCATCTGGCGCCACCTGCTGCCCAACAGCCTGACGCCGGTGGTGACCTTCCTGCCGTTTCGCATGAGCGCGGCCATCCTGGCGCTGACCTCGCTGGACTTTCTGGGCCTGGGCGTGCCGCCCGGCACCCCGTCGCTGGGCGAACTGCTCAGCCAGGGCAAGAACAACATCGACGCCTGGTGGATCTCGCTGTCCACCTTTGCCGTGCTGGTGGTCACGCTGCTGCTGCTGACCTTCATGGGCGATGCGCTGCGCGACGCGCTCGATCCGCGAAAGGCCGACCGATGACGGCACTGCTGTCCCTGCGGGGTTTGACCGTGGCTTTCAACGGAACGCCAGTGGTGCACGGTATCGACCTGGACATCCAGGCCGGCGAGAAGCTGGCGCTGGTGGGCGAGTCCGGATCGGGCAAAACAGTGTCGGCGCTGTCGCTGCTGCGGCTGGTCGAGGGCGCACAGGTCAGCGGCCAGGCGTTGCTGGAGGGGCGCGACCTGCTCGCGCTCAGTGGGCCGCAGCTGCGCGCCGTGCGCGGGGACGAGGTCGCGGTGATCTTCCAGGAGCCGATGACCGCCCTCAACCCCCTGCAGACCGTGGGCGCCCAGATCGCCGAGGTGCTGCAGCTCAAGCGTGGCCTGAATGCCACAGACGCCCGCCGGGCGGTGGTGGACCTGCTGGTGTCCACCGGCATTGCCGAGCCGCAGCGCCGTGCCGGAGCCTATCCGCACCAGCTCAGTGGCGGCCAGCGCCAGCGGGTGATGATCGCCATGGCCCTGGCCAGCCGGCCGCGCCTGCTGATCGCCGATGAACCCACCACCGCACTGGATGTGAGCCTGCGTGGCCAGATGCTGGACCTGCTGTCCGACCTGCAACGCGAGTACGGCATGGCGGTGCTGCTCATCACCCACGACCTCAACCTGGTGCGCCGCTTTGCCAGCCGGGTCGCGGTGATGGAGCGCGGCCATCTGGTGGAGCAGGGCGCAGTGGCCGAGGTGTTTGCCGCGCCGCGCAACCCGTACACCCGGCAGCTGCTGGCCAGCCGGCCGGTGCGCGATCTGCAGGAAACACCCGTCCCCCCAGGGCAGGCGCCGGTGCTGTCAGCGCGCGACCTGGGTGTGTCCTACCCGGTGCCGCTGCCGGGCCTGCGCGGCTGGTTTCGCCGCGGCCGTTTCGATGCCGTCCGGTCGGTGCAGTTTGCCCTCGCCCGTGGCCGCACGCTGGGCGTGGTGGGCGGGTCCGGTTCCGGCAAATCGACCCTGGCCCTGGCGGCGCTGGGCTTGCTGCCCCACAGCGGACAGCTGGCCGTTGAGGGCACCGATTGGGAAGCTGCCCGGCGCGGGGGCGCATCCCGGGCGCTGCGGCGGCGGGTGCAGGTGGTTTTCCAGGACCCTTTTTCCTCCTTGTCGCCGCGCATGACGGTCGAGCAGATCGTGGGCGAGGGTCTGCTGGTGCACGAACCGACGCTGCATGAGGCAGACCGCCAGGCCCGGGTGGTGGATGCGCTGCGCGACGTGGGTCTGCTGCAGGCGGGCGAAGACCCTGCCGGCTGGTTGCAGCGCTACCCGCACGAATGCTCGGGCGGCCAGCGTCAGCGGCTGGCCATCGCCCGTGCCCTCATCGTCGAACCGCGGGTGCTGGTGCTCGACGAGCCCACCAGCGCGCTGGATGTGACCGTGCAGCAACAGGTGCTGGGCCTGCTGCAACGGCTGCAGCGCGAACGGGCTCTGAGCTACCTGCTGATCACCCACGACGTGGACGTCATCCGTGCCATGGCCCACGAGGTGCTGGTGATGAAAGAGGGCGCCGTGGTCGAGCACGGCCCCGCGCTGGACGTGCTGTCCGCGCCCCAGCACCCGTACACGCAGGAGCTGGTGCGCGCGGCACTGTGAAAACCGCAGCAATCTACTGGCTCTCCCTCTGTAGAGGTACAGGCCGGCTGGTGTATGGTGGAGTTGATATTGGTCAAGTGCACCGCGCCGCCGCACGGCTATAAACCGGCGTCCGGCGCGCTGTCGTCCCCCGAACCGTGCTGGAAATTCGCATGTCCACCCGCTCCCACACCCTGGTGAATCCCCATTCCCGCTCCGTGACCCCCATGTCGCCCTTGCGCTGGCTGGCCCTGGGCTGGGCGGACTTGCGTCGCCATCCGGGGCCCGGCCTGCTGCATGGCCTGGCGCTGGCGGTCTTTGGCTGGCTGCTCTTGGCGCTGGCCCATGACCGCTTCTGGCTGCTCGCTGGCGCCTTCTCGGGGTTCCTGATCGTGGCCCCCATCCTGGCCACCGGCCTGTACCACATCAGCCGCGAGCAGGCGGCCGGTCGCCCGGTCGGCATGGCTTCCGTGATCGCCCTCTGGCGCTCCATGGACGGCCGCCTGGTGCGCTTTGGCCTGCTGCTCGGTCTGGCCGGCACCGGCTGGGTGCTGACCTCGGCCGGGCTCATCACCCTCTTGTCGCCCGTGCCGATCGAAAAGCCGGTGGATTTCCTGCGCCATGTGGTGCTGCAACACAACCTGGGCCTGTTCGAAGTCTGGCTGCTCATGGGCGCGCTGCTGGCGGCCCCCATCTACGCCTCCAGCGTCATGGCCATCCCGATGCTGGTGGACACCCGGCTGCCCGTCAGCATGGCGGTGGGCGAGAGCTGGCGCACCGTGGCCAGCCAGCCCGCCGTCATGACCGTGTGGGCCGTCTTGCTGGCCAGTCTCTCGGCGCTGGGCATGTTGACTGCGCTGCTCGGCCTGATCGTCATCATTCCCTGGCTGGCACATGCCAGCTGGCACGCCTACGACGAGCTGACCGTTGGCTCGCCCTACAAGGCCATTCGCTGAGCCTGCTCCTCTTCTTTCATGGAAAACACCATTCTTGGCTACACGGAGGGTCAGATTGCCCAGTTCGGACTCACGTTCGGCGTCGGCGCCTTCATCCTGTACATGCTGTTCATCGTGCTGAACCTGGCACGGGAATCCAAGGCCGGCAAGTTCGGTACCTTTATCCTGTTTCTGGTGCTTTCCTTCGGCATGCTGGGCTTTCTGGCCAAAAACGTCATCCAGTGGGTGCTGGGCATGTGAGCGAAGACCGCGCGAATATTGCCATTGGGGTCCTGTAGGGATTACAATACGAGCTTCACGACCAAATGGGCGGGTTACCACCGGCCCTTTTTTTTTGGCCGATCGCAAATTCAGCTATTCGACACAAGGCAGACAACGCACAGATGGCCTGGCAGGACACCGTCGCACAAACCGTCACCGGACTGGGTTTTGATCTGGTGGATCTTGAACGATCCGCCGGCGGCTTGTTACGGGTCACCATCGATCTGCCCTGGGAGCCGCCGGCAGAAGGCGCCCTGGAGGCTGCCGAACACTTTGTCACGGTCGAAGACTGCGAGACCGTCACCCGACAGCTGCAGTACCTGCTGGAAGTGGAGGGCGTGGACTACCGGCGCCTGGAAGTGGGATCGCCCGGCATTGACCGCCCGCTGCGCCATGAGCGCGACTTCCAGCGTTTTGTGGGCCATGTGGTCGACATCACCCTCAAGGCTCCCATCGGCGCGACCGGCACCGATGTGGCCGCCAACCGCAAGAAATTTCGCGGCACGCTCGAGCGCGCCGACGACGGTCAGCAGTGGCAGATCGTCTGGAGCGACGAGCCCGAGCGCAAGCCCGGGCAACGGGTGAGCAAGAAGCGGACACCGGCGGCCCTGCAGGCGCTGGCTTTCCAATTGAGCGATTTGCAGCAGGCGCGACTGGCGCCGCTGGTGAATTTCAAGGGCCGGGCTGCCGGCGCGAACTGAACGTGGCCGGTGGTGCACCGGCACAGCACAAATGGTTGAAGTCTCTGGACAGGAAGTCAGGAAAGGTGGGCGAGTGAAATGAACCGCGAAATGTTGATGCTGATCGATGCCATCTCGCGTGAGAAAAACGTCGAGCGCGACGTGGTGCTGGGCGCTGTCGAGCAGGCCCTGGCCTCGGCCACCAAGAAACTCTACAAGGGCGAGGTCGACATCCGTGTGGCCATGGATCCAGATTCCGGTGCCTATGAGACCTTTCGCCGCTGGCTGGTGGTGCCCGACTCGGCCGGTTTGCAGAACCCGGATGCTGAAGAACTCCTCAGCGATGCCCGTGAAGACATTCCCGACATCGAAGAGGGCGACTACATCGAGAAGCCGGTGGAGAGTGTGCCCATCGGGCGCATCGGCGCCATGGCCGCCAAGCAGGTGATTCTGCAGAAGATCCGCGATGCCGAGCGCGAGATGCTGCTCAACGACTTCATGAGCCGCGGTGACAAGATTTTTGTCGGCACCGTCAAGCGCATGGACAAAGGCGACCTGATCGTCGAGAGCGGCCGCGTCGAAGGCCGCCTCAAGCGCGGCGAGATGATCCCGAAGGAAAACTTCCGCACTGGCGACCGCGTGCGCGCCATGATCATGGAGGTCGATCTGACACTCCGCGGTGCGCCGATCATCCTCTCGCGTTCGGCCCCGACCTTCATGATGGAACTGTTCCGCCAGGAGGTACCCGAGATCGAGCAGGGCCTGCTGGAGATCAAGGCCTGCGCCCGCGACGCCGGCTCGCGCGCCAAGATCGCCGTGCTCTCGCACGACAAGCGCATCGATCCGATTGGCACCTGTGTGGGTGTGCGCGGGTCGCGGGTCAATGCCGTCACCAACGAGCTGGCGGGCGAGCGCGTGGACATCGTGCTGTGGTCTGAAGACCCGGCCCAGTTCGTCATTGGTGCGCTGGCCCCGGCCAATGTGCAGTCCATCGTGGTGGACGAAGAAAAGCACGCCATGGATGTGGTGGTGGACGAAGAAAACCTGGCCATTGCGATTGGACGTGGCGGTCAAAACGTGCGCCTGGCTTCCGACTTGACCGGCTGGCGCATCAACATCATGACCGCCGATGAGTCGGCACAAAAACAGGCCGAGGAAGCCGACGGGATTCGCCGCCTGTTCATGGACAAGCTCGATGTCGACCGTGAGATCGCCGACATCCTGATCCAGGAAGGATTCGCCAGCCTGGAAGAGGTGGCTTACGTGCCGCTGCAGGAAATGCTGGAAATCGAATCGTTCGACGAAGACACCATCAACGAACTGCGTTCGCGTGCCAAGGATGTCTTGCTGACGATGGAAATCGCCCGCGAGGAAAGCGTGGAAGAAGTGTCGCAAGACCTGCGGGCCCTCGATGGCATGACGCCTGAGCTGGTCGCCGCGCTGGCCCAGGCGGGTGTGCACACCCGGGACGAACTGGCCGATCTGGCGACCGATGAGCTGACCGATATCACCGGACAGACCCCTGAAGAGGCCACGGCGCTGATCATGAAGGCCCGCGCACACTGGTTCAACGGCGACGAGACCAGCGCCCATTGAGCCAGCGAGGCCCGAGCGGAGAACCCAACCCATGACAAGTACCACCGTCGCTGAACTCGCCAACGAGCTCAACAAACCCACCGCACTGCTGCTGGAGCAACTGGCCGCTGCAGGCGTGCGCAAAGGCGCAGGCACCGACAGCATCACCGAAGCCGACAAACAAGCCCTGCTCAACCACCTCAAGGCTGCGCACGGCACGGCCGGTGGCGAGCGCAAGAAGATCACCCTGGTCAAGAAGTCGACCACCGAGATCAAGCAGGCCGACGCCACCGGTCGCGCACGCACCATCCATGTGGAAGTGCGCAAGAAGCGCACCTTCATCAAGCGCGATGACGAACTGCCGCCGGCCGAACCCGCCAGCTCCGCAGCCGAGCCGGCGGCGGCGCAGATCGATGCAGCGGAGTTGGCCCGACGCGAAGAAGAGGCGCGAGCGCAGGCTCAATTGCTGCGCCGCCAGGAGGAGGAGTTGGCCCGCCAGCGCGCCGAGCGCGAGGCCGAGGAGGCGCGGCAGGCGGCCGCCGCAGAAGCCGCTCGCGTCGCGGCAGAGGCTGCTGCGCATGCCGCAGAGCTCGAACGGGCAGCCCAGGAACAAACCGCCAAGACACCGCCGCCGGCGGTTTCCGAGGCCCAGCAATCGGCCCAGCAGCAGCGCGAGGCGCTCGCCCGCGAGCAGGCTCAAAAGCTGGCCGAGCAGCAGGCCGAGACCCGTAAAGCCGAGGAGCAACGGGCCCGTGACCTGGAAGAGCGCCGGCGCAAGGCCGAGGCGGAGGCCGCCAATATTCGCGCCATGATGGCGGCGCCCGCGCGCACGATGGTGGCCAAGAAGCCTGAAGCGGCGCCGGATGCAAAAGCCCTCAAAGGGACGCTGCACAAGCCGGCGGGCACGCCAGCCGGCAAGCCCGCGGGCACGGCGTCCGCGGCTGCGGCAACGGGCACGGGCGCTGGCAAGAAAGAAGTCAAGTCGGAGAACCTGTCGTCCACCTGGAAGGATGAAGCGGCGAAAAAGAAAGAGATCAAGACCCGGGGCGACACCGGTGCCGGTGGGCGTGGCAACTGGCGCAGTGGCCCCAAGGGGCGCAAGGGCGATCGCGACAGCCGGGACGGTGCAGCGCCCAGTTTCGCGGCGCACACCGAAGCGAAGGTGATCGAAGTGCACGTGCCCGAAACCATCACCGTCGCCGAGCTGGCGCACAAGATGAGCCTGAAGTCGTCCGAGGTGATCAAGCAGCTGATGAAACTGGGCCAGATGGTCACCATCAACCAGTCGCTGGACCAGGACACCGCCATGATCGTGGTGGAAGAACTGGGCCACAAGGCGGTGGTGGCCGCGCTGGACGACCCGGAGGCCTTTACCGACGAGGAGTCGGCGCACCACGATGCAGAGGCCAAGCCACGTGCGCCGGTGGTCACCGTGATGGGTCACGTCGACCACGGTAAAACGTCGCTGCTGGACTACATCCGCCGCTCCAAGGTGGCTGCGGGCGAAGCCGGCGGCATCACCCAGCACATCGGTGCCTACCATGTGACCACGCCCCGGGGCATGCTGACCTTCCTCGACACCCCGGGCCACGAGGCCTTTACCGCCATGCGTGCCCGCGGTGCGCAGGCCACCGACATCGTCATCCTGGTCTGTGCGGCCGATGACGGCGTCATGCCGCAGACCCGAGAGGCCATCCAACACGCCAAGGCTGCGGGTGTGCCCATGGTCGTCGCCATGACCAAGATCGACAAACCCGGCATCAACATCGAGCGCGTGCGCTCCGAGCTGGTGTCTGAAGAGGTGGTGCCCGAGGAGTTCGGCGGCGATGTGCCCTTCGTGGGTGTGTCGGCCAAGACGGGGGAGGGTATCGACTCGCTGCTCGAGCAGGTGCTGTTGCAAGCTGAAGTGCTGGAGCTCAAGGCCCCGGTCGACGCCATGGCCAAAGGTCTGGTGATCGAAGCGCGCCTGGACAAGGGGCGCGGCTCCGTCGCCACTGTGCTGGTCCAGAGCGGCACGCTCAAAACCGGTGACGTGGTGCTGGTGGGTCAGACCTCTGGTCGTGTGCGGGCCATGCTGGACGAAAATGGCCGGCCGATCAAGGAAGCCGGTCCCTCGATTCCGGTGGAGATTCAGGGTCTGGCCGAGGTGCCCCAGGCCGGAGACGACTTCATGGTGATGGCCGACGAGCGCCGCGCGCGTGAAATCGCCACCTACCGTGCGGGCAAGTTCCGCAATACCAAACTGGCCAAGCAGCAGGCCGCGAAGCTGGAAAACATGTTCACCGACATGTCGGCTGGCGAAGTCAAGGTGTTGCCGATCATCGTCAAGGCCGATGTGCAAGGATCGCAGGAGGCGCTGGGTGCCTCACTGCTCAAGCTTTCGACCGAAGAGGTCAAGGTGCAGTTGGTGTTCTCCGGTGTCGGCGGCATCAGCGAATCCGATGTCAACCTGGCGATTGCATCGAAGGCCATTGTCATTGGCTTCAATGTGCGCGCCGACGTTGGCGCCCGCAAACTGGCAGAAGGCAACGAGGTCGATATCCGTTACTACAACATCATCTACGACGCTGTGGATGAGTTGAAGGCGGCCATGTCGGGCATGTTGGCACCGGAGAAGCGCGAAGAGGTGATTGGCTCTGCCGAGATTCGCACCGTGTTCGTGGCGTCCAAGATCGGTACGGTGGCCGGCTGTATGGTCACCTCCGGCCATGTCACACGCAGCGCGCACTTCCGTCTGCTGCGCGAGAACGTGGTCATCTACACCGGCGAGCTGGAGTCGCTCAAGCGCCTCAAGGACGATGTGCGCGAAGTCAAGGAAGGCTTCGAGTGCGGTATCAAGCTCAAGAACTACAACGATATCCGGGAAGGTGATCAGCTGGAGTTCTTCGAGATCAAGGAAGTGGCGCGCACGATCTGAGGCGCGGGAAATTCCATGCCACGCAAGGCTTCCTCCGTCCCCAACCGCAGCTACCGCGTCGCCGACCAGATCCAGCGCGATCTGGCCGGGTTGATTGCGCGCGAGCTCAAGGACCCGCGGGTGGGCATGGTCACGCTCAACGCGGTCGAGGTGACGCCCGACTATGCGCACGCCAAGGTGTTCTTCAGTCTGTTGACCGGCGACCCCGAGGAAACCACCGCCGGCCTGAACGCGGCGGCCGGTTTCCTGCGCAATGCCTTGTTCAAGCGACTGCACATCCACACCGTGCCGACGCTGCATTTCGTGTTCGACCGCACCACCGAGCGCGCAGCGGACATGAATGCCCTGATCGCCAAAGCCGTGGCCTCGCGTTCCAAGGACGAGGATTGAGATGATCGCTGCTCCTCGTGCGCGGGTGCAGCGTCGCCCCGTGCACGGGGTGTTGCTGCTGGACAAACCGCTGGGCTTCTCCAGCAACCAGGCCTTGCAGAAGGCCAAATGGCTGCTGCGCGCCGAAAAGGCCGGTCATACCGGTACCCTCGACCCGCTGGCCACCGGCGTGTTGCCCATCTGCTTCGGTGCCGCCACCAAATTCAGCCAGCTGCATCTGGACGCCGACAAGACCTACGAAACCGTGGTGCGCCTGGGCGTGACCACCACCACCGGCGATGCCGAGGGCGACGTGCTGGAAACACGGCCCGTGACCTGCAGTGTGGGCCAAGTGGTGGAGGTGCTGGACCGCTTCACAGGGCCGATCAGCCAGGTACCGCCGATGCACAGCGCGCTGAAGAAGGACGGCAAGGCGCTGTACGAATATGCGCGCGAAGGCCAGACGGTCGAGCGCGAACCGCGCCAGGTGACCATCCACGATCTGGAGCTGCTGGAGCTGCAACTGCAGGGCGAGGAACCGTTTCTGAGGTTGCGGGTGTGCTGCTCCAAAGGCACCTACATCCGCACCCTGGGCGAGGACATCGCACAGGCGCTGGGCTGTGGCGGGCACCTGAGCCTGCTGCGCCGGGTGCAGACCGGCCCGTTCACCGCCGAGCAGTGCATCACGGTCGAGGCACTGGAGGCCTTGCCGGAGGCCGAACGCCTGCAGCGCCTGTTGCCTGTGCAGGCCCTGCTGCCCGATCACACGCCAGTCACACTGGGCGGCGACGATGCGGCGCGCTTCCTCACCGGCATGCGCCGCCGCGGCCCCTGGTCCGACCAGGCGCAGGTGGCGATCTACGGCCCGCCACCGGACGCATCCGCTGCGCCGGTGCTGCTGGGCAGCGGCCACACCCAGGCCGGCGAACTCATCCCGGGGCGGCTGCTGAGCCCCATCGAAATACAGCAAATCCTGGAACATTCACCGGAACTCGCATCATGAGCAAACAGATTCGCAACATCGCCATCATCGCCCACGTCGACCATGGCAAGACCACCATGGTGGACCAGCTGCTGCGCCAGTCGGGCACCTTCGCCGAGCACGAAAAAGTCGTGGACACGGTCATGGACAACAACGCCATCGAACGCGAGCGCGGCATCACCATCCTGGCCAAGAACTGCGCCGTGAGCTGGCAAGGCACCCACATCAACATCGTCGATACCCCGGGCCACGCCGACTTCGGCGGTGAAGTCGAGCGTGCGCTGTCCATGGTCGATGGCGTGGTGCTGCTGATCGACGCCCAGGAGGGCCCGATGCCGCAGACCCGCTTTGTCACCAAGAAGGCGCTCGCCCTGGGCCTGCGCCCGATCGTGGTGGTCAACAAAGTGGACAAACCCGGCGCCAACTGCGACAAGGTGATCAACGCCGCTTTCGACCTGTTCGACAAGCTCGGTGCCACCGACGAGCAACTGGATTTCCCGGTGGTTTACGCCTCGGGCATCAACGGCTGGTCCTCGCTGGAAGAGGGTGCTCCGGGTGAACAGTGGGGCCCGGACATGTCGGCCCTGTTCAACACAGTGCTCAGCCACGTGCCCGCCCACCAGGGCGATCCGGCGGCGCCGCTGCAGCTGCAGATTTCCGCGCTGGACTACAACAGCTTCGTCGGCCGCATCGGCGTGGGCCGTATCAACGCCGGCACCATCAAGCCGGGCATGGACGTGCTGGTGATGGAAGGCCCGGACGGCAAGAGCATGAAGGGACGTGTCAACCAGGTGCTGACTTTCCAGGGGCTCGATCGCATCCAGGTCACCGAAGCCGGCCCGGGCGACATCGTGCTGGTCAACGGCATCGAGGACCTGGGCATCGGCGTGACGTTGACCGACCCGCTCAATCCGACGCCGCTGCCCATGCTCAAAGTGGACGAGCCCACTCTGACCATGAACTTCTGCGTCAACACCAGCCCGCTGGCGGGCCGGGAAGGCAAGTTCGTCACCAGCCGCCAGATCTGGGACCGGCTGCAGAAGGAACTGCAGAGCAACGTGGCCTTGCGCGTGAAGGAAACCGACGAGGATGGCATCTTTGAAGTGTCGGGCCGCGGTGAATTGCACCTGACCATCCTGCTGGAGAACATGCGCCGCGAGGGCTACGAACTGGCGGTGTCCAAGCCGCGCGTCATGTTCAAGGAGATCAACGGCGAGAAGTGCGAGCCGATGGAGCTGGTCACCGCCGACGTGGAAGAAATCCACCAGGGTGGCGTGATGCAGGCCCTGGGTCTGCGCAAGGGCGAAATGATCAACATGGAGCCGGACGGCCGCGGCCGTGTGCGCCTGGAATACCGCATCCCCGCACGGGGCCTGATCGGCTTTTCCAACGAATTCCTGAACCTCACCCGGGGCTCAGGCCTGATCGCCTCGATCTTCGACGGCTATGAAGCACACAAGGGCGACATCGGCGGCCGCAAGAATGGGGTGCTGATCTCCATGGACGATGGTGAAATCTTCACCTATGCCCTGGGCAAGCTCGACGACCGCGGCCGCATGTTCGTCAAACCCAACGACCCGGTGTACGAGGGCATGATCGTCGGCATCCACAGCCGCGACAACGACCTGGTGGTCAACGCCACCCGCACCAAGCAGCTGACCAACTTCCGCGTGTCCGGCAAGGAAGACGCGATCAAGATCACGCCCCCGATCGACCTGACGCTGGAGTACGGCGTGGACTTCATCGATGACGACGAACTGGTCGAGATCACCCCCAAGAGCATTCGCCTGCGCAAGCGCTTCCTGAAGGAGCACGAGCGCAAGCGCGCGCACAAGGAAGCCTGAGCGCCATGCCTTTGCGGACCCTCAACCGCCTGGGCCACACCCAGGCGGTGCTGCTGATGGTGGCGGTGACCCTGATGTGGTCCATCGCGGGCGTGGTTTCGCGCCAGCTGGAGGCGGCGGCGCGCTTTGAGGTCACCTTCTGGCGCAGTGCTTTCACGGCGCTCTCGTTGCTGGTCATCCTCCCCCTGTGGCGTGCAGCCGACCGCGCGGCGGGTGTCATCCCGGCGGCCGAAGGCCGGCAGGGTCTGATCGAAAAGCACTGGGGCCTGCTGCTGGGCTCGCGCACCTTCTGGGTGTCGGGCGCCTGCTGGGCCACCATGTTCACCGCCTTCATGCTGGCCCTGACCTTCACCAGTGTGGCCAATGTACTGGTGGTCATGTCGGCCGGGCCGCTGTTCACCGCCTTGCTGGCGCGCCTGTTCATCGGCCAGCGTCTGCCGCTGCGCACCTGGCTGGCCATCGCGGCAGCGGGCATGGGCATCGTCTACATGTACGGCAGCCAGATGTGGACCGCGTTCACCGACCCCGGCGCCAATGCCTCGGGTCTGGTGCTCGGTTCGCTGTTTGCGCTGTGTGTGCCGGTGGCCGGTGCCGTCAACTGGACGGCGGTGCAGCGCAGTCAGCAACACGGCGAATCCATCGACCTGGTGCCCGCCGTGCTGCTGGGCGCCATCCTGTCCACCGTCGCCACTGCCTTTCTGGCCATGCCCTTCATGGCCACCGGACGCGACATCGCCTGGCTGGCCCTGCTTGGTCTGGTGCAACTGGCCATTCCCTGTGCGCTGGCCGTGGTCTGCGCCCGTTCGCTCAAGGCGCCCGAAGTGTCGCTGCTCGCCCTGCTGGAAGTGATCTTCGGCATCGTCTGGGCCTGGCTGGGCGCCAATGAAGTGCCCGGCCCCGAGGTGCTGCTGGGCGGCAGTGTGGTGATCGCAGCGTTGCTGATCAACGAACTGCTGGGCTGGCGCTCCCGTCAGGCCGTACCGCGTATCCCCCGCTTTTCAGCCGAGAAAGGGCCAGCCTTACAGGCGGCCGAGGAGAAGCCATGAATCAACAGACCGTCGCCACACCGGACGTGCCCACGGTGATCGCCGAGGTGCGCGGGCGCGTTGGCTGCATCACGCTCAACCGGCCCAAGGCGCTCAACGCGCTGTCGCTGGGCATGATCCGCGACATCACGGCGGCGCTGCTGGCCTGGCAGAACGATGCACAGGTGCTGGCCGTGGCCATCCGCGGCACCGGCAAGGAAGGCCCCTTCGGCGCTTTCTGTGCCGGCGGTGACATCCGCTTCTTCCACCAGGCGGCCTTGGCGGGCAACCCCGAGCTGGAGGACTTCTTCACCGAGGAGTACACGCTCAACCACCTGATCCACACCTACCCCAAGCCGTACATCGCCTTCATGGACGGCATCTGCATGGGCGGCGGCATGGGCATCAGCCAGGGCGCCAGCCTGCGCATCGTCACCGAGCGCAGCAAGATCGCCATGCCGGAAACCGGTATCGGCCTGTTCCCCGATGTGGGCGGCGGCTACTTCCTCAGCCGTTGTCCGGGCAGGCTGGGCGAATACCTGGCACTGACCGGGCGCGTGCTGGACGGATCACATTCGCTGACGGCAGGTCTGGCCGACGCCCTGATGGACAGCGGCCGTCAGGCCAGCCTGTGGGAGAGCCTGGGCAGCACGCCTTACGAAAGCGGGGAGGCGGTGCAGCGCTGGTGCCTCAACCACATACAGAAGTCGCCGGCCCGGGCCGCCTTCCCGCAGGCCGAGATCGACCGGGTCTTTGCCCTCGAGGGCGTGCCGGCCCTCATGGCTGCGCTGGAAACCGCAGAGGGCGACTGGGCGCGGGAGACGGCCGCGCTGCTGCGCAAGCGCTCGCCGCTGATGCTGCATGTGGTGCTGGAACAGGTGCGCCGTGCGCGGACGATGGGCTTGGCAGACGAGCTGCGCATGGAGCGGGATCTGGTGCGCCACTGCTTCCACCTGCGCCCGGGCGCGGCCAGCGAAACCGTGGAAGGCATCCGCGCACTGGCGGTGGACAAGGACCATGCTCCACGCTGGAACCCGGCGCGGATCGAGGATGTATCGACCGCGCAAGTGCAGGCCTTCTTCCGCAGTCCCTGGCCTGCGGCGGCCCATCCCCTGCGCGACCTCGGCGCCTGAACGGTGGCGACGCGGGGCACGCGCCCCGCGTCAGCGCGAACGGTGCTTGAGCGCGCGTTCCACCTCGCGCTTGCCCTCACGCTCCTTGATGGTGTCGCGCTTGTCGTGCTCGGCCTTGCCCTTGGCCAGCGCCATCTCGCACTTGACCTTGCCGTTCTTCCAGTGCAGGTTCAGCGGCACCAGGGCATAGCCTTTCTGTTCCACCTTGCCGATCAGGCGCCGGATCTGTTCCTTGTGCAGCAGCAGTTTCTTGGTGCGCACCGCGTCCGGGCTGACGTGGGTGGACGCAGTCTTGAGCGGGTTGATCTGGCAGCCGATCAGGAACAGCTCACCGTCGCGGATCACCACATAGCCGTCGGTGAGTTGCACCTTGCCTTCGCGCACCGCTTTCACTTCCCAGCCTTGCAGCACCATGCCCGCCTCGAAACGCTCCTCGATGGCATAGTTGAACAGCGCCTTCTTGTTGTCGGCAATGCGGGGATCAAGGGTCTTGCCCTTGTTGGGGCTGGATTTGGTGGCCATGCAAGCTCAGGTGGGGCCGGCAGGAGAAATTGCCATGGCCCATACAATCGGTGTGCCGGTGTTGGTCCGGCGCGTCGGAGGTTTCCGGGCGCTGGCCACCAGCCGCCTCGATTGTATGAAAACGATACAGAAGTCCGTTCTGCTCTGGCACAGCGCCCACGAGATGTTTGCGCTGGTGACCGATGTGCAGCATTACCCCCAGTTTCTGCCCTGGTGCGACCACAGCGAAGTCATCGAGCGCGACGACCATGGCATGGTGGCCAAGGTCGGCATGGCCATCAGCGGGCTTCGCCACAGCTTCACCACCCGCAACCGCCACGTGGACGACCGGCAGGTGCTGATGGAACTGGTCGATGGACCTTTTTCGCACCTCGAAGGTGTCTGGGACTTCACCCCGCTGGGTGATGGCACCCAGCGCGCCTGCAAGGTGGAATTTCGGCTGACTTATGGCTTCTCCAGCCAGGCCCTGGCCACGCTGGTGGGACCGGTGTTCGACAAGATCGCGGGCAGCCTGGTCGATGCTTTTGTCAAACGGGCCGATCAGGTGTACGGCGCATGATGCAGATCGCTTTGGTCTACGCCAGTGCACCGCGCACCGTGCATGAAGGCCAGCTGGTCTTGCCTGAGGGCAGTACGCTGGCCCATGCGCTGGAGCAATCCGGTTGGCTGACGCGCTTTCCAGAGACCGGCCAACTGCCGGTGGGGGTCTGGAACCGCCGCGCCACACGCGAGACGGTGTTGCGCGACGGTGACCGGGTGGAGGTGTACCGCGATCTGCGGGTGGACCCGAAAATCGCTCGCCGCGAACGTTTCGTGGGCCAGGGCGCGCGCGGTACCGGCCTGTTTGCACGGCGCCGGCCAGGGTCCAAACCCGGTTATTGAGTGGCCGCCTGGGCGGGCAGGGGACCGCAATCCAGGCGGATGATGTTGTCCAGGCGCTGTGCTTCAGCCGCGCGCGCCTTGTCGTCCATGAACTCGCGCTCCCCTTGAACGCCGATGGTCGTCAGGCGCACGCCGGAGTCCAGGGTGGCCTTGGCGCGTTTCGCACGCTCACAATTGTCCGCACGTGCGGCTGCCAACCGGTCTTGCTCTGCTTTGCGCCGAGCCTCCTCGGCCTGTTCGGCCTGCTTCTTGCGCGCCTGCAGATCTTTGTCTGTGCCCGCCGAGACAGGCTTGAGGACGGGTGCGGCTGGCGGGGCTGTACCCGCCGTCTCAGCCGGTGGCGTGCCGCCGGGCGCACGGCCTCTGTCGCCACCCGGACGTTTGAGGATGTTCTTGTCCGGGGTGCCTGCCGGAGGCGGCGTGTCGCTGAACACACGGTTGCCGGTACCGTCCACCCACTGCCACTGGGCAAGAGCCTGTGCCATGGACACACCGACCAGCAGGGCCAACGCCAGCGCCCGCCGGGCAAGGTAGCGCGAGAAGGAAACGTTTTCCATCCCGGCAGTTTAGCGGCCAACGCCCGGTATCGGTATGGGCATCGGCACTGTTGATGGCGCCTGTGCGCCCACCTGGGACGTGATCGCAGGCCCGGCAAGCGCCATTGCACCGATCCGGTGCTGATGGCATGGCCCCCGTGTTCGTGCGGCAGCACCTTTGCCACAGCCAAATGCAGCAGCCAAAAGTGTGGCGGCTACAATCGCACTTTTGGAGCTATACCCCATGCGCCTCCTCGGCAAAGCGCTCACCTTTGACGACGTCCTGCTCGTCCCCGCGTATTCCCAGATCCTGCCCAAGGACACCTCCCTCGCCACCCAGTTCACCCGCAATATTCGCTTGAACCTGCCGCTGGTATCGGCGGCGATGGACACGGTGACCGAAGCGCGGCTGGCGATTGCCATCGCCCAGGAGGGCGGTATCGGCATCATCCACAAGAACCTGTCTGCCCAGGAGCAGGCGGCGCACGTGGCCAAGGTCAAACGTTACGAGTCCGGTGTGCTGCGCGACCCGGTGGTCATCGGCCCGCAGACCACGGTGCGCCAGGTGATGAAGCTGTCCGACGAGCTGGGGGTTTCCGGCTTTCCCGTGGTGGATGCCGGCAAGGTGGTGGGTATCGTCACCGGGCGGGATCTGCGCTTCGAGAACCGCTACGACCTGGCGGTCAGCGAGATCATGACCCCGCGCGAGCGGCTGGTTACCGTACCTGAAGGCACCACCCCCGAACAGGCCAAGGCCCTGCTCAACAAACACAAGCTCGAACGCTTGCTGCTGGTCAACGACGCCTTCGAACTCAAGGGCCTGATCACCGTCAAGGACATCACCAAGCAGCTGAACTTCCCCAACGCTGCACGCGACGAAAACGGCCGTCTGCGCGTGGGCGCGGCAGTGGGTGTGGGCGAAGGCACCGAGGAGCGTGTCGAGGCCCTGGTCAAGGCCGGTGTGGACGCCATCGTGGTCGACACCGCGCACGGCCACAGCAAGGGTGTGATCGACCGCGTGCGCTGGGTCAAACAGAACTATCCGCAGGTGGACGTGATCGGCGGCAACATCGCCACCGGAAGCGCCGCGCTGGCACTGGTGGAGGCGGGCGCTGATGGCGTCAAGGTCGGCATCGGCCCGGGCTCCATCTGCACCACCCGCATCGTGGCGGGGGTGGGGGTGCCGCAGATCACCGCCATCGACAGCGTGGCCACGGCGCTGCAAACCACTGGCGTGCCCATGATCGCCGACGGCGGTATCCGCTACAGCGGCGATATTGCCAAGGCCATCGCGGCCGGCGCCAACACCGTCATGATGGGTGGCATGTTCGCCGGCACCGAAGAGGCGCCCGGCGAGATCGTGCTCTACCAGGGACGTAGCTACAAAAGCTACCGCGGCATGGGCTCCATCGGCGCCATGCAGCAGGGCAGCGCCGACCGTTATTTCCAGGAAAGCAGCACCGGCAACCCCAACGCTGACAAGCTGGTGCCCGAGGGTATCGAGGGCCGTGTGCCGTACAAGGGCTCGGTCGTGTCCATCATCTTCCAGATGGCCGGCGGTCTGCGTGCTTCCATGGGCTATTGCGGCTGCCCGACGATCGAACACATGCGCGCCAAGGCAGAGTTCGTCGAGATCACCTCTGCCGGTATCCGCGAAAGCCATGTGCACGACGTGCAGATCACCAAAGAGGCACCCAACTACAGGGCTGATTGAATCCCCCGCGCCGCCTTCGGCGTCACCCCCCAAGGGGCGGCACCAGCGGCCCGGCGAAGCCGGTTCCGCGGTGCCCTGGGTTGGCTTCCCCTCTCTGTTCAGGCCGTCCTTTGTGGCGGCTTTTTCTTTTTTAGCTCCACTGTCACGCCATGCAGCACCAGAAAATCCTGATTCTCGATTTCGGTTCCCAGGTCACCCAGCTCATCGCACGCCGCGTGCGCGAGGCGCATGTCTACTGTGAAGTGCACCCGTGTGACGTCAGCAGCGACTGGGTGCGTAAGTTCGCTGCCGACGGCCAGCTCAAGGGTGTGATCCTCTCGGGCAGCCATGCCAGCGTCTACGAGGTGGACGACAAGGCCCCCGATGCGGTGTTCGAGCTGGGTATCCCCGTGCTGGGCATCTGCTACGGCATGCAGACCATGGCGCAACAACTGGGTGGCAAAGTCGAGGCGGGCAAGACACGCGAGTTTGGCTATGCCGAGGTGCGCGCTCGCGGCCACACGGCCCTGCTCAAGGGCATCGAGGACTTCCACACCCCCGAAGGCCACGGCATGCTCAAGGTGTGGATGAGCCACGGCGACAAGGTCACCGAAATGCCGCCCGGCTTCAAGCTGATGGCCAGCACCGACGCCTGCCCCATCGCCGGCATGGCCGACGAATCGCGCGGCTACTACGCGGTGCAGTTCCACCCCGAGGTGACGCACACCGTGCAGGGCAGGGCGCTGCTGGAGCGCTTTGTGCTGGAGATCTGCGGCGCGCGGCCCGACTGGATCATGCGCGACCACATCGAAGAAGCGGTGCAGAAGATCCGCGAACAGGTGGGTGACGAGGAAGTCATCCTTGGACTGTCGGGCGGGGTCGATTCCTCGGTGGCTGCGGCCCTCATCCACCGCGCCATCGGCGACCAGCTGACCTGCGTGTTTGTCGACCACGGCCTGCTGCGCTTGCACGAGGGCGACATGGTGATGGATATGTTTGCCGGCAAGCTGCACGCCAAGGTGATCCGCGTGGACGCGAGCGACCTTTTCCTGGGTCAGCTAGCCGGGGTGACCGACCCCGAGAAGAAACGCAAGATCATCGGCGGCCTGTTCGTGGACGTGTTCAAGGCCGAGGCTGCCAAGCTCCAGGCCGCCGGCAATGGCGCCAAGGGCGCGACCTTCCTGGCCCAGGGCACCATCTACCCGGACGTGATCGAGTCCGGTGGTGCCAAGAGCAAGAAGGCCGTGACCATCAAGAGCCACCACAACGTGGGAGGCCTGCCCGAGCAGCTGGGCCTGAAACTGCTGGAACCGCTGCGCGACCTGTTCAAGGACGAAGTGCGAGAACTCGGCGTGGCGCTCGGTCTGCCGCACGACATGGTCTACCGCCACCCGTTCCCTGGCCCCGGTCTGGGCGTGCGCATCCTGGGTGAAGTGAAGAAAGAATACGCCGACCTGCTGCGCCGGGCCGACGCGATCTTCATAGAAGAACTGCGCTCCACCATCGACCACAACAGCGGCAAGAGCTGGTACGACCTGACCAGCCAGGCCTTCACGGTGTTCCTGCCGGTCAAGAGCGTGGGTGTGATGGGCGACGGGCGTACCTACGACTATGTGGTGGCGCTGCGCGCGGTGCAGACCAGCGACTTCATGACCGCCGACTGGGCCGAGCTGCCGTACAGCCTGCTGAAGAAGGTCTCCAGCCGGATCATCAACGAGGTGCGTGGCATCAACCGTGTCACTTACGACGTGAGCAGCAAGCCGCCGGCCACGATTGAGTGGGAGTGAAGCAGTGGCTGGCACTGAGCGGCACCCAAACACAGCTAAGCCCGCGATTTTGCGGGCTTTTTTGTCTTTTGATGTGGCGTTGGCTGGAAACTGCTGGCGCGACCAAGCAGGCTTTTTTCATGGCATTTCGGATGGTACGGTGCACCATCGATGCCATGAGTGAGCCCAGAGCCATGCCACGGACCGATCTCCGTCAGCTGAAGTCCGCCCCGTTTACACAGAGTTTGGACACACCCTGCTGTATCAGCAATGAAGCTGTTCCAGTCGCTGGAGCCTTAGGCGCAGTGCCTCAGAATCGCCGCGCCAGGCTCACACCCACGAACAAGGAGCGGCCTGCCCCCGGTTCGAAGAAGCGGCCATTGCCATCGTTGACGATGACCGAGCCCGCATGTTTGCGGTCGGTGAGGTTGTCGATCCGAACAAACTCACTCAGCGTCCACGCGCCCATGGCCTGTTCGAACCGCGCCCCAAGACCCAGCAGGGTGTGCGCACCTGCTGCATCGGTGTTGCCGTCGTTGACGTAGACCTTGCCCACGTGCCGCGCGTCCAGCGTGAACGCTCCGCCCGCCGACGCCGCCCAGCGCGGCTTCCAGGTCAGCTGCGCGAACAGTTGCTGCTGCGGGATGCCCGGCATGCGCTTGCCTGCATGGCTGCCCGCCTCGTAGGTGGCGCGCAGATAGGTGTAGGCACCGATCAGGCTGAATTCGCCCAACTCGTATTCGCTGGACAGCTCCAGACCCTGGCGATTCGTGCTGCCCGCGTTGGTGAACAGCGCGCGGCCATCGGTGGTGCCGGCCGACACGATCTCGTCGCGGGTCTGGATATCGAACAGCGTGGCATTCCACAAACCGGCGGCGTTGCGGCCGCGCAGCCCGATTTCGGCGCTTTTGCTGCGCGCGGCATTGAGCCCGGTGTTGAGCCCGGCGTTCCCGCTGGCGCTGTAAGCGGCCTCGTTGAGGGTGGGCGTTTCCATGCCACGGCCCACCGCTGCAAAGGCCTGCACCTGCGGCGTGAGCTGCCAGCGCACGCCCATCACCGGCAGGTAAGCGCTGTAGTCGGTGCGCCCGCTCTGGTCGCCGTTGGAGAGGTAGCTGTCGGTCGAGACGTAGCGGGCCGCGATACGGCGCACCCCGCCTTCGAAGGTCCAGTCGGTCGTCTGCCAGGCGGCGCGCGCGTAGGGGTCGAGCGTGGTGGCCCGGTTGGTTTCGTCGCGGCGCAGCGCACCGCGCACGCCCAGTGTGGAGCCGATGAAGTTCTCGAAGCCGCGCCGCAAGTCGCTCTGGCGGTCACCTGCCAGACCGGCACTCACATCGAGCTGGCCCCCTTGCCACTCTCTCACCAGGCGCCAGCGCGCGTTCATGCCCCAGTAGTCGCGGTTCAGATCGATGATGCCGCCGGAGGCACCGGCTGCGGCCTGGGCCGCAGGCGGGATGGATTGGTACTGAAGCACCGAGCGCTGCCCAGCGTAGCCCATCAGCTCAAGTTTTTGTCCGCCGCCCAGCGCCTGGTCCCACGCCAGCCCCAGCTGTGTTTGCGACACCGACTTGCGTGTGTTGTAGGTGATGGGTTGGGGCGCGGTCTGCCCGGGGTTGGCGTCAAACTGCGCGCGGCTCAAACCCTGTGGATCGAGCGCAAACGCGCTCTGCCGGTTGAACACCAGTGTGGTGCGGCCGCCATCGTGGGCGCGCGACAGCTTGGCATTGATGGTGGTGCGGTCGGCAGCCGACTGAGGCCGCAGGCCATCGGTGGCGAACTTGCCCACATCGAGCGCGTACGACCAGCCGGCATCACCCGCGTCGCCTGTGCGGCCAGTGACCTGTGTCGACAGACGCCACAAGCCGTCGGGCCCGGCCACCACGCCGGCGCGCCATTCGCCCGGGCGGGTGCCGTCTTCGGTGTAAAGCAGGATGGCGCCGCCGCTGGAACTGCCGTACAGGCTGGCAAATGGCCCGCGCACGACCTCGATGCGCTGTGCGCTGCCCAGCGGGAAATTGGCTGCCTGCCCCGAGCCATCGGGCGCGCTGGCAGGAATGCCGTCCACAAACAGGCGCACGCCGCGCACGCCAAAGGTGGCTCGCGCGCCGTAACCGCGGATGGACACCTGCAGGTCTTGGGCGTAGTTCTCGCGGTTGCGGATCACCAGGCCGGGCACGCGGCCCAGGCCTTCGGACAGGTTGATCTGCAGCTGGCCGTCGCGCAGTTCACTGCCGTCGACCGTGTCGACGGTGGCCGCGCCGCGCCAGCGGTCGGCCACGCCACGGCTGCCGCTGATGACCACCGGCGCGAGCGCGCCAACGGTGTCCTCACTGGCTGCGGGCGCGGCGGTCTGGGCCTGGGCCACGCCGCTCACCCACAGGCCCAGCAGCGCGGTCATCACTGGCGTGAGGGGCGCCTTCAAGGGGTGTGCGACCATGGTTCAGGGGCTTTCAACGCGTATGGTTTGGGAGGCGTACCACTCGGCAACGTTCTCGATCTCCTCATCGGTGAGGGGCTTGGCGATCACCGCCATCACCTCGTGCGCGCGCTTGCCACTGCGGTAGTTCTTGAGCTGCTCAACGAGGTAGAACTGAGGTTGGCCAGCCAGATGGGGCGTGTTGGGCGTCATGGCCATGCCGGTGGGGCCGTGACAGACGGCACAGGCCTGCGCCGCCTTGGCCTTGCCGGCCTGAAGGTCGGCCGCACCCGCGGTGGACGCGACCAGCAGCAAACCGGCCAAAACAATTTTTTGCATGACAGGAAGATTCAGAAAAAACACAGCGCCGGCCCACGTGGACCGACGCCGCGCAAGTTGCGGGCAGCGGCACCTGGGCGGTGCCGCCGGCAGGATCAGTTCGAGTAGGTCACCCGGTAGATCGCGCCCACGTAGTCATCCGAGATCAGCAGCGAGCCGTCTTTCATCGGCGCCACATCCACCGGGCGGCCCTTGTAGACGCCGTTGGCGTCCAGCCAGCCTTCGGCAAACACTTCAGACTTGCCTGCTGTGCCATCGGCGTTGATCGGCACGAAGTTGATCAGCGCGCCCGTGGGCTTGCTGCGGTTCCACGAGCCGTGCGCTGCGACGAACACACCGCCCTGGTACTTCGCCGGGAACTGCTTGCCGGTGTAGAAGGTCATGCCCAGCTGCGCCTGGTGGGCGGGGAACTCCACCTGGGGCTTGGTCCACACCGCCGGTGCTTTCATGTCCTTGAGATCCGGCGCGGCGGCTGTGCCGGCGATCTGCACGTTGTTGCCGTGGATGAAGGGGTAGCCGAAGTGCTCACCGCCGGCCTTGGTGATGCGGTTCAGCTCGCCTGGCGGGGTGTCGTCGCCCATGCCATCGGTCTGGTTGTCGGTGAACCACACCGTCTTGTCCTTGGGGTTGATGTCCATGCCCACGGAGTTGCGCACGCCCACAGCCACCACCTCGCGCTTGGAGCCGTCAAACGGGTCCATGCGAATCATGCCGCCGATGCCCAGCTTCTCGTACAGCGCCACCTTGTTGGCCGGCTGCACGTTGTGCGGCTGACCCAGGGTGATGTAGAGCTTGCCGTCCTCGCTGACGCGGCAGGTGCGCGCACCGTGGTTGAAGGACTCTTCCTCTTCGGGGATCAGCTTGCCCTGGCCCACCACCTCGATCACCGCCACATCCGGGCCTTCATAGAAGAACTCGGCGGCCGGGAAATTGAGCACGCGGTTGTGCTCGGCCACGATCAGGAAACCGTCCTTGGTCCAGCACACCCCGTTGGGCACCTTGAAATTGAGCGACGGTGCGAACGGTTTGACCTCGTCGGCCGTGCCGTCGCCGTTGCGGTCGGTGACGGCCCAGACACGCGTTTTGCGGGTGCCCACGAAGAGCATATTGGTCGAAGGTGCCACCGCCATGTGGCGGGCGTCCGGCACCACGGCGTACAGCTCGATCTTGAAGCCCGGCGGCAACTTGATGCTCTTGAGGTTGGCGCGGATGGCGTCGGCGTTGCGACCCTCCTGTGGGACCGGCGGGATGTTCAGGTCAACGCCTGACACCTTCATCTGTTTGAGTGTGGCCAGGTTGTCCTTGCCTGCTTGGGCGTGTGCGCCCAGGGCCATACCGGCGAGCGCAAGCGCGCCAATGAGTTTCGTGGTTTTCATGTGTCTCCTCGTTGGGTTGTCCGGCCAGCAGGCCGGTGCTTTTTCGGATTTCATCGTTGGCCAACTGAGGCCTCCGTTCGCCACTCACGCAGACGCGTCTGCGGCGGCACGGTGCAAAGCTTGAGCCAGTCTTTGAATTCCGAATACAGTTTTAACCAGTTCGAATACCCATTTTTCGAACTCGGGTTTTCACAGGGGCGTGTCACGCAACCCGTGTGTTGTATGTGCACGACCAGCCCGCGACACGCGTCCATGGCCGTGGCGTTGGCTGTGGTGCTGGCACGCAGGGGGGCCCATCAAAAGCAAACAAAACCAACCCATCCGGATCGATGTTCGTGAGCGGGTTGAACGCCACATAGGCATACGGATTCGGCCCATCGGGCGTGCGCAGCGGATCGAGGGTGAGGTACTGACCGGCTTGCGGGTCGTGGTAGCGCTGGCGTTTGTAGTGCAGGCCGGTCTCGGCATCGAAGACCTGGCCGGGCAGGTGCAGGTGCAGGGCAAAGCGCTCTTGGGATTCGTCTGTGGACTCGCCCCTCACCCCAACCCTCTCCCCAGCGGGGAGAGGGGGGGTAACACCGTGGCAGCACCAAAGGGCGCGTAGCGCGCCCGCCAGACCAGCTGGCCTTGTGCATTGGTGGCGGCCTCCGGCGCGCCCAAGTGGTTGGTGTGGAACCAGGCCGTGCCTTCTGCTGAGTCCAGCCAGCTGTTGATGGCGGTGCGCGCATCGGCCCAGAGCTGGGCCAGGCCCGGTGCTTCAGCGGCCAAGGCCGTACCTTGCGGCGTGTCGATCACCGCCAGCGGCAGATCGGCCAGCCAGACGTATTGCCGGGTGATGCGGCCCTGGGCGTCAAGCTCGGCCAGCGGTTGGCGGGACTCGTCGTAGAGGGTGTGGGTGGTTGTACTGTGGGTGGTGAGGGCTTCGACAGGCTCAGCCCGAACGGAAGCGGACTCAGCCGGTGAGTGCATCACCGTCTTGCCAATGCGCAGACCCCGGTGGTCGTACTGGTAGCGAGCCAGCGGCCTGGACTCTTCACGCACCTCGATCAGCCGCCCCAGCGCATCCCACACAAACTCACGCTCACCCAAACGCTCGGGCTGGTCGTTGGCGTTGTAGGCGGTGGTCTGGCTGCCGACCTCATGGCCCAAGCTCAGGCGGTGGTTGCCGTCTTGGAACCGGCTGCGCTCGGTGGCGGCGTTGATCTCGCTTTGCGAGGCGACACCTTGCTGGCTGAGCACGCGGCGCTGACTGGCGTCGTAGGCATAGCGCCAGACGCTCTGCTCTTGCGCCTGATCCAGGGCTGCGTCACACAGGCTGGCCTGCACACTGGCCACGAGTTGGCCGCGCGCGTTGTATGCATGGCTGAGCTGGGTCTGCTGGGCTGCGCTGCCCGCGCGCTGCTGGCTGTGCAGCAAGTGGCCGCCTGCGCTCCAGCGGTAGCGGTGGTCGATCAGGGCCTGCGGATCGATAAACCCAGCGCCCATGCAATGTCGGACTGCCCAACTTGCGGATGGAAGAGGGGATGTCAAATTTGAGTTCCGAGAAGCTGCGGTGCTTGCGCGCAAGATGGCCTTGAGGGGATGTGATTCAATAGCGAGGGTTCGGAGCGTGAAGGTTCAGGTGTGCCACGTTGAGCGAAGGTTGCGTCTGGCGCTCGTGCAAGCGAGGACGGCAATCGAAAGGGCTGTCACATGACGTTTTCTCTTTTTATGGCATGGGACACGTCAGGCTCCATAAGTCAATGATTTGATTGAAGAAAATTGACCTATCAACAATTGAGTGGGAGTGAACTCGGTCGACGGGGCGCTTGCGCCGGAATCTGAGCATGAACGATGCCGACTACATGGGCCTGGCCTTGAAGGAGGCCGAGGCCGCACGGTTGGCGGGCGAAGTACCGGTCGGCGCCGTGGTGGTGTACGAGGGTCGGGTCGTTGGGGTCGGGCGGAACGCGCCGGTGGGCTCCAACGACCCCACCGCCCACGCCGAGATCGTGGCCTTGCGGGCAGCGGCGCAAACCTTGGGCAACTACCGGCTAGAAGGCTGCGAACTGTTCGTGACGCTGGAGCCTTGCGCCATGTGCGGCGGCGCCCTGCTGAATGCGCGCCTGCGGCGTGTCGTCTTTGGTGCCACCGACCCCAAGACCGGGGTGGCCGGATCGGTGCTCAACCTGTTTGCACAGCCGAGACTGAACCACCGCACAGCGGTGGAGGGCGGGGTGAGGGCGGATGAATGTGGTGCACTGCTCAGCGGATTTTTCCGGGCACGGCGTGACCAGCAGCGCCGCGAGGCGCATCCGCTGCGCGAGGATGCGCTGCGCACGCCAGAGCGCTGCTTTGATGCGCTGGCCGACTATCCCTGGACCCCGCGTTACCTGAGCGACCTGGCACCGCTGGCGGGTTTGCGCCTGCATTACCTTGACGAGGGACCGGTCGACGCTCCCCGTACCTGGCTGTGTCTGCACGGCAACCCGACCTGGAGCTACCTGTACCGCCAAATGATGCCCGTCTGGCTGGCAGCCGGCGACCGGGTGGTGGCGCCCGACCTGATCGGGTTTGGCAAAAGCGACAAGCCCAAGAAAGACCGCTTTCACCGCTTTGAGTGGCACCGGGAGGTGCTGCTGGCGCTGGTGGATCACCTGGACTTGCGCCGTGTGGTGTTGGTGGCACACGGCTGGGGCGGAGCGCTGGGCCTGACGCTGCCGATGGCTGCGCCCGAGCGCTACCAAGGCCTGTTGTTGATGAACACTTGGCTGGCGACCGGCGATGCACCGCTGTCGCCTGGCTTCCTTGCCTGGCGCAAGTGGTGCGCGCAGAAGCCGCTGTACAGCGTGGGCCGACTGCTGGCGCGTGCCTGCCCGGCACTGAGCGCCGCCGAATGCGCCGCCTACAACGCCCCGTTTCCCGACGCCGGCCACCGCGCCGCGCTGCGGGCTTTTCCTCGCTTGATGCCCGAGCGGCCAGACGACGAAGGTGCTGATCTCTCGCGGCAGGCGCGAACCTTCTGGCGCGAGCGCTGGCACGGGCAGAGCTGGTTGGTGGCGGGTGCCCAAGACCCGGTGCTGGGCGAGCCGGCGATGCGCACGCTGGCGCAAAATATCCGCGGCTGCCCCGACCCTTGCATACTGCCCGACGCAGGGCATTTTGTGCCGGAGCATGGCGAACGCATTGCACGCCAGGCCTGCCGGCATTTCACCCCCCGATTCGCTGGTCCCCCATGAGCCATATCTATCTGTACTCCCCCTCCGGCGCGGTGCGCGACAAAGCGGCCTTCCGCCGTGGCGTGGCCCGGCTGCGGCAGCTCGGTCATGACGTTGAAATCGACACCGATGCGCTCAGCCGGCACCTGCGGTTCGCCGGTGACGACGACACCCGCCTGGCCGCCGTGCATCGGGCGGCCGCCAGTGGCGCCGACGTTGCGTTGATCACCCGTGGCGGCTATGGGCTGACCCGGCTACTACCGCAGTTGCCCTACAAGCCCTTGGCCAAGGCCATCGAGCGCGGCACACAGTTTGTCGGCCTGAGCGACTTCACTGCCCTGCAACTGGCGCTGCTGGCCCATACCGGGGCCATCACCTGGGCCGGGCCGGCACTCGGAGAAGATTTTGGGGTCGAGGGCACACCCGACGAGATCATGGAGGCCTGCTTTGACGATTTGCTGTGCGGCCAGGGCGAGGGCGCCGGTTGGCGAATGCCCAAGACCGATCTGCCCGCGCTGACCGCACAGGCAAAGACAAACGCCGACACCGGTGTTGAGCTCAAGGTCTCGGATGCCACGCTCTGGGGTGGCAATCTGAGCGTGCTGTGTGCGCTGGTGGGCACACCCTACCTGCCGTCGGTGCAGGGCGGCATCCTGTTCCTGGAGGACGTGAACGAGCACCCCTACCGCATCGAGCGCCAGCTCACCCAGTTGCTGCATGCGGGCATACTGGCACAGCAAAAAGCCATTGTGTTGGGTGCTTTCAACCGCTTTCAGCTGGGTCCGCACGACCGCGGCTTCAAGTTGCAAACGGTGGTCGACTGGCTGCGCAGCCAGACGCGCACGCCGGTGATCACCGGTCTGCCCTTCGGTCATGTCCCCACCAAGGTGCTGTTGCCCGTCGGACAAAAGGTCGACCTGTTGGTGCAGGACCGTGACGCGCTGCTCTTCTGGGGGTGATGCGCTGCGCGCGCCGACCGCACAGGCGCGAGCGCCGGGCCACCGCTGATCGAGCCGACGCAGGCGTCGCCAACAGGACGCGGCCAGACGGAGCCGACCGCCGCCTCTGATGTAATGGGGCGTTTTTCAACATCTGCCCATGGCCGAACGGACGATCGCGTTTGTGGATTTGACCGGTAGCGTGTCGGTTTACGAGATGCTGGGCAACCACCGTGCAGCGCAGGTCATCACCCAACTGGTGCAGTGGATTGGTGTCACCGGCCAACAGCACGGAGGGCAGCTGGTCAAGACGCTGGGCGATGGCGTGCTGTTGTCATTTCTGGACAACCGCCGGGCCGTGGAGGCCGTCATGACCATACAGCGCCAGCATGCGCAGCGGCAGGCGCAATGGCCCGAAGGGCTGCGGCCGCTGATGATGCAAATTGGCATGGCACACGGACCGGTGGTGGAAGTCGATGGCGACTGTTTCGGTGATGCGGTCAACATCGCGTCTCGGTTGAGCGACCTGGCCGGGCCGGAGCAGATCCTGGTCACCGACACCGTGATTGGACAACTGGGGCCGGGGTCCGGTGTGCGCAACCGTCGCCTGGGGCCGCTGCGCATCAAGGGGCGCGCCGAGCCGTGCGAGGTGTTCCGCATCGAATGGCAGATGGAGTTGCCATCGGATTTTCTGACCTTGCCCGCCGATCTGAACCCGCCGGCGCGTCCTGTTGCCCCATCCTTTGGCGGTATTGAGCTGGCTTGGCTCGATGCTCGCCGCCTGTTCCGCCCTGGCGATGTGCCGATCAGCATGGGTCGCGTTCCCGAGGCCCGCTTCGTCGTCAACGATCCACGGGTTTCGCGCATCCATGCCCATATCGACCTGCGTTCGGGACAGTTCGTGCTGCAAGACAGCAGCAGCTACGGCACCTGGGTGCGCTTTGCCGGCACACCCAATGTGATCGCTTTGCGCCGACAGGACTGTGTGCTGCACAGCGATGGTGAAATCGCCATGGGCACCCCCTTCACCGATTTCAGTGCGCCCACGGTGAGCTTCCGTTTGCTCCCCGGCAGCATGGCGCCGGGGCGCGGCGGGGCGCCTGTTTTCTGAGGAGATTGCGCACATGACATCCTGGATACGAAAACTGCTCTGGCTGTTGCTCGCCGCCGTGGTCGCGGTGGGTGCTGCAGTGGGCTGGTATGCCCGTCAGACCCTGCCACAGACCGACGGCAAGCTGAGCCTGCCCGGCCTGCGGGCGGCGGTGGAGGTGCGGCGCGACGCCAGCGACGTGACCCACATCCAGGCGCGCAACCCGCGTGATGCCTGGATGGCGCTGGGTTATGTGCACGCACAGGAACGCGGCTGGCAGCTGGAATTCAACCGCCGCATCATGCGCGGCACCCTCTCCGAGCTGCTGGGACCGACCACCCTGGACACCGACCGCCTGATGCGCACATTGGGCATCCGCGAAGCGGCGCTGCGCCAGGTGGCCTTGCTCTCTCCCGAAGCGCGCACCGCGCTGCAGGCCTATAGCGCCGGGGTCAACGCCTTCTTCGCGCACAGCGGCCAGGCCCTGTCGCCGGAATTCCTTGTTCTGGGGGCCGATCCGCGCGAAGACGCCCGCGCCGGCCGTTACTGGGACGAAGCCGACAGCGCGGGCTGGGCCCTCATGATGGCGCTGGACCTGGGCGGCAACTGGGGCCAGGAAGTGGCGCGGCTGGCGTCGCTGCAGGTGCTCAACACCGATCAGATGTGGCAACTGTTCCCACCCTACCCGGGCGAGCCGCCGGCAGCCACAGCCGACCTGGCCCGCCTGTACCGGGAACTCGGCGTGTTCCGACCGGGTGGCTCCGCGACCGCACAAGCGCCGGTGAGCGCGCCTGCGCTGTTGTCAGGCCAAGGACTGCGCCAGCGGCTGGCCAGCGATGTGGTGGCTTGGGCCGAAGAACTGGGCAACATTGGCGGCAAAGGCTCCAACAACTGGGTGGTGGACGGCTCGCGCAGTGTCAGCGGCCGGCCGCTGCTGGCCAACGACCCGCACCTGGGGCTGAGTGCGCCCGCGATCTGGTACTTCGCACGCCTGCAGGCCCCCGAGGCGGAGGGCATGGCGGGCATGGACGTTATCGGTGCCACCTTGCCGGGCACACCGTTCGTGGTGCTGGGGCGCACCGAGGGCGTCGCCTGGGCTTTCACCAACACCGGGCCCGATGTGCAAGACCTGTTTCTCGAACAGATCCGCCCGGATCAACCCGACCAGTACCGGGTGCCCTCGGTCGACGGACAACCCGCCTGGGCACCGTTTGATACACGGGTCGAGACCATTCGCGTCAAAGGTCAGCCCGATGTACAGCACACGGTGCGCCGTACCCGCCACGGACCGGTGATCAGCGACGTGCCGGGCCACGCCCGCGACATTCTGGATACCGAGCGCTATGCCCTGGCCTTGCGCTGGACAGCCCTGGACGACCGTGACAGCAACGTGCAGGCCACGCTGGCTTCCAACCGCGCCCAGTCGGTGGACGATGTGCTGGCGGCTTACCAAGGCTTTCACGCCCCCATGCAGAGCGTGCTCGCTGCCGATCGCAGCGGGCGCATCGCGTTCAAGGCTGCGGGCACCGTGCCGCTGCGTCAGGCGGGTAACGACATTCGGGGCATCGCCCCGTCGCCCGGGTGGGAGGCGCGCTACGACTGGAGCGGCTCGATCGCCTGGGCTGACACACCCGAGGACAGCGGTGCACGCGGCTGGATCGCCACCGCCAACCAGCGCATCCACGCGCCCGACTATCCGCACTTCATGGGCCAGGACTGGCGGCCTCCCTACCGCTACGACCGCATCGCACAGCGATTGACACAAGTGCCCCAGCACAGCGTCGAGAGTTTTCGCGAGCTGCATGCCGACGTGTATTCGGCCGCCACACTGCGCCTGTTGCCCTTCTTGCAGCAGTCCCGGTCCAGGCATCCATTGGCAGCCGATGCCCTCGCCACCCTGCAGGGTTTTGAGGGCCAGATGCGCGCCGACGCTGCTGCGCCCTTGATCTACAGCGTCTGGGTGGACGAGTTCACCCGCCGGGTGATCGGGCAGCGGCTGGGGCCAGAGCGATTTGCCCGCCTGTACGGCAAGCGACTGTTTCGCGACGCGGTGGAAGGCATTCTGGAGCGCAACGACCGTTTCTGGTGCGGTGACGAAGGCTGCGCAGCGGCCATTGACCAGGCGCTGGACCGGGCGCTGGACCGCATCGCCGCAGACCAGGGCGCTCAGGTATCGGCCTGGCAATGGGGCGAGGCGCATCCGGCGCTGTCGGTGCACCGCCCATTTGGCAGTGTGCCGGCGCTGGCGCACTGGTTTGACGTGCGCCGCCCCACCGGCGGCGACCCGTTCACCGTCAACGTGGGCCAATACCACCTGGACAAGGCCGATGCCCCGTTTGCCAACCGGCATGCCGCCAGCCTGCGCGCCATATACGACCTGGCCGACCTGGAAAACTCGGTTTTCATCTACCAGACCGGGCAGAGCGGCAACGTCTTTTCCAGCCGCTACCGCGACATGGCCGACGAATGGGCAGCGGTGCGCTACCGGCCGCTGCAGCTGGCCCCGAAAAACTGGACCAGCCACCTGACACTCACGCCTTAGGTGCCTGAACCGGTCTCAGCGATCCGCCATTTTCAGGGCTCCAAACCCCGAGCAATCCCGGGAAGTGCTGGTGGCGTCGATCGATGGGTACATGACCCTGGTGCACCGCGACGGTGCTTCACAGTGGGCATGCGGCTCTGCCATGGAGCGCGCGAGGTCGGTTGCGCACACGCGAATTTCCATCAGGATACGCAGGGCAGCCACGCAGGCCACGGGCCTGCGCCGGTGGTGGGTCGGCAGTGCCTACTTGAGGTTGCCCGAGAGGAACTGGGCCAGCCGTTCGCTCTTGGGACGCGCCAAAACATCCCGCGGCACGCCCTGTTCTTCGATGCAGCCCTGGTGAAGAAAGATGAGGTGGTTGGACACCTCGCGGGCAAAGCCCATCTCATGGGTCACCACCACCATGGTGCGGCCTTCCTCGGCCAGGGTGCGCATCACCCGCAGCACCTCGGTCACCAGTTCGGGATCGAGCGCGCTGGTGGGCTCGTCAAACAGCATCACCTCGGGCTCCATGGCCAGCGCCCTCGCGATGGCCACCCGCTGCTGCTGACCCCCCGACAGGTGTGCTGGGTATTTGTCTTCAACCTGGCGCAAGCCGACCTTTTCCAGGTATTTGCGGGCGGTTGCGATGGCCTCGTCTCTGGGTTTGCCCAGCACATGCATCGGCGCCTCGATGATGTTTTCCAACACCGTCAGGTGGGCCCACAGGTTGAAGTGCTGGAACACCATGGCCAGTCGGGCACGGGCGCGCTGCAGCTGTTTCTCGTCTGCCGCCTTGAGCATGCCGTCTTTGGCGGGCACCAGCTTCAGTTCCTCGCCGGCGACGATGATGCGCCCCTGCTGCGGTCGCTCCAGCAGGTTCATGCAGCGCAGAAAGGTGGACTTGCCCGAACCGGACGATCCGATGATGCTGATCACGTCGCCGGCCTGGGCGGTCAACGATATGCCCTTGAGCACTTCGTGCGAGCCGTAGCTCTTGCGAATGTCCAGCGCTTGGAGTTTGGTGGTCATGGAATGTGCCAGGATCAAGGGCTGAGCAGGTTGCCGCTGCGAATGGGGGTTTTGCCGGCGACGCGACAAACTTCCATGCCCGTCGTCGCCCAACGCAGGTTGTGGCGGGCATACACCACACCGTCAATACGGGTGGCCACCGGGGTGCGGCGCTGGCTCAGCGGGTCCACGATGTCGGCGATCACATCGCCCGCCCGCACCACATCGCCCGGCTGCCGGTGAAAGGCGATGACACCGGCGTGCGGTGCGTGCAGGTCTTGCGTGCCGGTCAGGGGGGTGGGTTCGCACAGGGCCGGTGGCAGGGCAGGGGGGCTGCCCGCGATGAAGCCCCGCAGTTGCAGGAAGTGAACAATGGCGAGCGCGTCCTGTGCAGCCCAGGCGTCGCCCACATCGGTTTGGCCGCGCAGCTCGACGGTGGTACTGGCGCAAGCCAGCGGTACCGGAGCCCGGTCCTGAAAATGTTCCTGCAAGCGCCACCAGGGGCCTGAGAGGGCTTCGTCAAACGAGATCAGCGGGCCTGATCCTCGCGCCCAGAGCATCGCACGCGCACCCAGGTAGCGCGCCAGCGGCTGCAGGGCGGGTATCAGGGGTTCCTCCACATACAGGTGCAGCACCGCCTCGTAATCGCAGTGCAGGTCAAGCACCCAGTCCGCGTCGTGCGCCAGCAGCATCAGTTGCCGGCGCTGGCTTTGCAGTTCGGTGTCGGGCGCCTGGGCGAGCAGGGCGTCGCGCATGGCGGTGCGGATGATCTGCCGATTGGTATCGGCATCCGGCCCCAGCCGGTCGGCCACCACGTCCTTGACCAGTTGGAAAAAGTCAGGGTAATGCCGGTTGAAGTTGTCCATGCTGGCCAGATCGAAACGCCCGATCTGGTGATACATCAGCGTTTGCGACAGGCCAATCGGGTTGGCCAGCGGCACCACCACCACCTCGCCAAGCAGCTCGCCCCGCTGCTCGGCGGCCTCCAGGTGTTCCCGCAGGTGGTGCGCCACCAGCATGCCGGGCAACTCGTCCGCATGCAGACTGGCCTGGATGTAGGCCTTGCGACCTTGGTCGGTCGGGCCAAAGTGCCAGCTGGTCAGTTCCCGCTGGGTACCCAAAGACGGTGAGAGGAGGGGATGACGACGGGTTTGCATGGGTGTGACAGCGCTATCCGATCAGCAAGGTGCAGGCGCCCAGACCATCAACCATGACCCTGGGGGCGCAGATATGCCAGGAAGCGGCGCTCCAGCAGGCGGAATACATAAACCAGCGCGAAGGTGAGCACGAAGTACAGCACCGCCACCATGATGAAGGGCTGGAAGGCCAGGTAGTAGGTTTTGTAGATCGCGTAAGCCGCGTTGGTCAGGTCGTACAGCGAAGGCACCACGCTGGCCAGCGACGTGGCGTGCAGCATCATGACCACCTCGTTGGAATAACCGGGCAGGGTACGGCGCAGGGCACTGGGCAATACCAGCCGGAACATCATGTTCCAATGGCTGAAGCCGGCAGCCTGTGCGGCCTCGATCTCGCCAGCGGGCGTTTCGCGGATGGCACCCGCGAGCATTTCCACGGTGTAAGCACTGGTGTTGAGTGTGAAGGCCAGCACCGCGCAGAAAAAAGGATCTTTGAACAGCGTCCAGGGCCAGACGGTATCCCACAGTGCCTGCACCCATTCGAGCTGGGCGATGCCGTAGTAAATGAAATACACCTGGATCAGCAAGGGTGTGCCACGCACCACATAGGTGAACAGCCACACCGGCGACGACAGCCAGGCTTTGCCAGAGACGCGCATCAGCGTCAGTGGCACGGTGAGCAGGGCACCGGCCACCAGGCTGATGATCAGCAATTCCAGGGTGGCGACCAGACCGGTGGCGTACAGCTGCAGGTTCTGTGGCTCAAAAATGATGGCGAACTTGTCCATCAGAACGTGCCCCGTTTGACGCCAACGGAGTAGCGTGCCTCGGCCTTGCGCAACAGATACAGGCTCAGACTTGAAATGAGCAGGTACAGCAAGCCGGCGAACGCCATGAAAATGATGGCCGCTCCGGGGATCTCGCCGCGCGCGGCAGCGCCCGCCTGCTTGGCCAGATTGGTGATGTCAGCCAAACCGATCACCGACACCAGGGCCGTCGCCTTGAGCAACACCAGCCAATTGTTGGTGAAGCTGGGCAGCGCAAAACGCACCATTTGCGGCAACACCATGCGGCGGAAGGTGTAGAAGCGGCTCATGCCAAAGGCCCAACCCGCTTCGGATTGACCCTTGGGGACACTCATGATGGCGCCGCGAAACGTTTCGGTCATGTAGGCGCCGTACACAAACCCGATGGTCAGTACGCCGGCCACAAACGGGTTGATCTGTGGTCCACGGCGAAATCCAAAGGCTTCCGCAATGTCATTGACCAAAATTTGCCCGCCGAAATACAGCAACAGCATCCACACGAGATCCGGCACACCCCGGATCACGGTGGAATACACATCACCGATCCAATTGAGCCAGCGGTAGGGGGAGAGTTTGGCAGCGGCACCGGCCAGGCCCAGCACCGCCGCCACACACAAAGCGCCCAGCGCCACGCCGATGGTGACCCACAACCCCTCAAGGATGCTCAGCAAATAAGGTGTCATGGGCGGGCGTACAACGAACGTTCGGCTTCAGGAACCCCAGATGTCGATGCCGGGCACGTGCTTGTCGGCCAGCTCTTTCCACTTTCCGTTGTCGCGAATGGCCTTGATGCCAGCATCGAGCGCATCACGCAGGGCGGTGTCTTCCTTGCGCAGCGCCACGCCGGCACCGGTGCCGAAGTACTTGGCATCAAACTCCACCGGAATGCGACCACCGGCACAGCTGTAGGCGGCGCCATCGGGTGTCGAGAGGAAGCCGCCCCGAACCTCGACCACGTCGGCCACCGTACCATCGAGGCGACCCGACTTGATGTCCAGGTACACCTGATCTTGTGCATCGTATGGCACCACGGTGGCGCCGGCGGGTTGCAGTTCACCCATGGCGTACTTTTCCTGCGTCGATGCCTTGAGCACGCCCAGCTTCTTGCCCTTGAAGTTGGCCGCTTCGGCACCGAGGTTCAGCGCCGTCTTGACCACCACGCACGAGGGCGTGTTGTAGTACTTGCCGGTGAAGTCGACCGACTGCTTGCGCTCGTCGGTGATCGACATGGAAGAGATGATCACATCGTATTTTTTGGCCAGCAGGCCGGGGATCATGCCATCCCAGGCCTGCTCGACGAATGCGCACTTGCTGTTGATCTGCTCGCACAGCGCCTTGGCGATGTCGACATCGAATCCGGCGGGTTCACCCGACTCGGTCTTGTAGGTGAAGGGCTTGTAAGTGGGGTCGATGGCCACCCGCAGTTCGGGCCATGTGGGGGCCGCCGGGGCAGCGGCGGGCGCGGCGGCCGTGGGTGCAGGGGGTTCCGATTTGCCACACGCCGCGAGGGTGGCAGCACCGATCAAGCCGAGGGTGAGCAGGGAAAGTCGCATGGAATGTCCTTTGTGAGATGGTTATCAGTAGCAAAAACCAAGCCTGTGCAAGTCCGCTGGATCTGCGCATCGCTTGTCGGGCGTCGCACACAAGATGCTGTATCCGCCACCGGTTTGCCGCAACAACCGGTGCCACGGGCGATCATTGTAGGTCCGACGCGACGAGGTCTCAGACAGCCGCCACTGGTGTTTCCCCGGTGGCAGCCGGCTTGGGTGACCCCAGCGGTGGAGGCAATGTCTGATGACGAAGGTGAGGATTCGCTGAATCACTTTTGCTTGATCACACACCGTTCATGTAAGTTTACATAATATACATCGTGGAATTTTAGGAAGGGTTTTGCATGCCGATGCACCTGGTTGCCAATGCGCCTCATGTGCGCCTCGTGTCGATGGGCCCGCCTGTCTCAGCGGTACGCAACTTTGCAGACTTTTGCGTCAGGACCCGGCATACGGCGCGGTGGTCATTGTTTTGGTGCCCGCAGACCTGGCACAACACGTGCTTGCTGGAGCCTGGCCTACCCAAAAGACAAGAACCCACCGGCCCGAAGGCACTTCACCGATGACGCCCGGTGTTGTCCGGTCTCCGCAGTTGCCGACCGCCATCGCAGTACTATGCAAAAAACAAACAATATCCGCCGATAAATCGATTGGACTGCCTTGAAACTCGCTCCTACCATCATTCAGAACTCTTAAACAAAGGACGCTGACGATGGACCTATCCCGCTTTCCCAGAATCCAGCTCGGGCACTTTCCCACGCCGCTGGAGCCCATGGTCAACCTCACTGCAGCGCTGGGCGGTCCCCGCCTGTGGATCAAGCGCGACGACTGCACGGGCTTGTCCACGGGTGGCAACAAGACCCGCAAGCTGGAGTTCCTGATGGCCGAGGCCGTCGCGCTGCGGGCCAATGTGGTGATCACCCAGGGGGCTACCCAGTCCAACCACGCGCGCCAGACCGCTGCGGCGGCAGCCAAGCTGGGCATGAAGTGCCACATCCTGCTGGAAGATCGCACCGGCAGTACCGATGTGGATTACACCGACAACGGAAACGTGCTCCTCGATCGCCTGCATGGCGCCACGGTCGAGCATCGCGCCGGCGGCAGTGACATGCAAAAAGAAATGGAGCTGGTGGCCGAGCGCCTCAAGGCCGACGGACTTCGCCCCTATGTGATCCCTGGTGGCGGGTCCACGCCGGTGGGCGCGCTGGGCTACGCCAATGCGGCGCTGGAGCTGGTGGCGCAAGCTGCGGCCCGCGGCATGACGATTGATCATCTGGTGCATGCCACGGGCAGCGCGGGTACCCAGGCGGGCCTGGTGGCGGGTCTGCAAGCCATCAACAGCCCCATCCAACTGCTGGGCATCGGCGTGCGTGCGCCGAAGGAAAAGCAGGAAAACATGGTCTACGACCTCGCCTGTCGCACCGCTGAACACATGGGCATGCGTGGCGTCGTTGCGCGTGAATCGGTCATCGCCAACTGCGACTATGTCGGCCCGGGCTATGGCTTGCCCACGCCGGGGATGGTCGAGGCGGTTGAAATGCTGGCGAAAACCGAAGGTTTGTTGCTGGACCCGGTGTATTCGGGCAAGGGCATGGCAGGCCTGATCGACCTGATCCGTCAGGGTCGCTTCAAGGCAACGGACAACGTGGTCTTCCTGCACACCGGCGGGTCGGTTGCGTTGTTCGGGTATGGACAGGCGCTGGGCCTGAAAAGCCCTCAGGGCTGATCTGTGATCGCCGTCAGCGGCGCAGCAGATTGTTTTTCTTGGTTCGTTCAACTGGAGAAATCGCGATGAAAAAGACATCCCCCCGTACCATGCTCCGCGCCACGGCTCTGGCCTGTGTGGCCCTGGCCGCTGCCGCTGCCGCCCAGGCGCAAACGACCACGTTGCGCCTGTCCACCTACGTCAACGAGGTGGATGTGCGCTTCGATGGCTTCAAGAAGTTTGCCGAACTGGTCAGTGCCAAGACCAATGGTCGGGTGAAGGTCGAGGTGTTTGGCTCGTCCACCCTGCACGGCTGGAGCGAAGGCGTGGACGCCATGCTCGGCGGTGTGGCCGACATCGCCTGGGTGTCTGCCGACAAGCGCCTGCCCTGCTACCGCGTGACATCGCTCTACCCGGTGGCCATCGACATGAAAAAGCAGCTGCAGCTCGATGCCGCCTATACCGCACTGATCGCACCCGAAGCCAACAAGGCTGGTCTGGTGCCGCTGATCAACTCCAACTACTCCTACGACCAGGAGTGGTGGTTCAAGAAGCCCAACACCGACCTTGGCAAGATTGACGGCCAGCTGGTGCGCTCCATTGGTCCGCTGGTGTCGATGATGATCGAAACCTGGGGTGGCAAGCCGGTGTTCATTGCGCCCAAAGAGGTGTTCCAGTCGGCCGAGCGCGGTGTGGTGGACGGCATCAACATGGGGGTGGCCACCTACAGCGCCTGGAAGCTCTGGGGCGTGATGCCGCACATGGTCAAAGCCAACCTGTTCTACGGCAACATCCAGTACATGATCTCCAAGCGCAAGTTCGACTCGCTCTCGCCGGCCGACCAGAAGGCGCTGCAGGCGGCCGCTGCCGAGTCGGAAGCCTGGCTCAAGCCCAAGTACGAGAAGTGGGTGGACGACAGCATCGCTGACGCCGTCAAGCAGGGGGGCACCGTGTCCACCATCACCGCCGACAAGCGCAAGGCACTGCTGAGCAGCGTGACTGGCAAGTGGGATGCGGAAGTGAACGCTGGTTGCGGCCCCGAGCTGGCTGGCAAGGTGCGCACCCTGTTCAACCAGAACGCGCTGTAAACCACCATGCTGGCCACCATTGAACGTGGCTTGGAGCGGCTGGCCGTCTGGCTGGCCGCTCTGGGTGCATTGATCATCGTTGTACAGACCCTCTGGATTTCCTACGGCGTGTTCATGCGCTACGTGGTGGGAAAGCCCGATGGGACCGTGACCGAAGCCACCGCCATGCTGCTGTTTCCGGCCGCCTTGCTCGGATTGGCTTTTGCCTTGCGGGAAGACGCCTACCCCAAGGTGACCTTCCTGCTCGATGCGCTGGGAGCGCGTGGCAAACAGATCATGAACGCCGTCAACCTGGTGCTGATGATCGCTGTGGGTGTGTTCTTCTCCATCTCGGGGGTTGAAGCCACCCTGCGCGCCTACGAGTCGGGTACCGCATCCGAGATCCTGCTGTGGCCGCGCTACCTGTTCTGGGCGCCGGGTGCGCTCGCGCTGGTGGTATTCACGGTCTATGCCAGCGTGCGCCTGCTGTCCGTGTTGTCCACCGATCCGCATTCCACCAACAAATAACAGAGGTTTCCTATGGAGTGGTACCACGTCGGACTGGGGCTGTTGGCGCTGCTGGTCATCTTGATCGGGATCGGCTTGCCCATACCGTTTGCGCTGGCCCTGGCTTCCATGCCCTTTTTGCTGCACATCCAGGGCTGGTCCACCGCGCTGGTGAGCACCGAACTGAAGCTGTGGGGTGTCTGGATCGATTACGTTTTGCTGGCCGTTCCCCTGTTTGTGTTTCTGGGGGAATTGATCGGGCGATCCAACATCGGGCCCAACCTGTACCAGCTCATGCACCGCGGGGTGCGGGTCAAAGGCTCGGCGGCTTACGGCAGCATTGCTGCTTGCGCCGGTTTTGGTGCGGTGTGTGGCTCGTCCATGGTGGGTTCGCTCACCATCGGTGGCGTGGCACTGCCGGAGATGACCAAGCTCGGCTACAACAAGCGCTTGTCCAGCGGCGTGCTGGCTGCGGGTGGCACCCTCAGCGTGTTGATTCCGCCCAGCCTGATTTTGCTGTTCTATGGCATCGTCACCGACACCTCCATTGGCGAGCTGTTCATTGCCGGCATGATCCCCGGGCTGATGATGGCCCTCCTCTTTGCCATCACGGTGTATATCTGGGGCCGCCTGTATCCCAGCCACATCCCCGAGGTGGACAATTCGCCCAGGGCTTCGGCGCGCGATTTTCTGGTCGCCTTTGGTCCGATCTTTGTCATTGGTCTGGTCATCACCGTTTCCATCTACGCCGGTATTGCCACCCCCACCGAAGCCGCTGCCGTGGCGGCCCTGCTGACCACGGTGCTCGCCTTCTGGGTGGGCGGCCTCACGATCACCGGCTGCAAAGACGCGCTGATGGCCACCATGCGCACCATGGGCTACCTGGGTTTGCTGTTGTCGGCCGGCATCTTGTTTGGTTTCGTGCTCACCTATTACCGGGTGCCGCAGCAGTTCAGCGAAATGTTCATCGCGCTGGAGTTGAGCCCGGTGCTGGTGCTGGCCATGGTGATCACCTTCTACGTGATCATTGGCATGTTCCTGGAACCGGTTTCGATGACCTTCATCACCCTGCCCACCATCTTCCCGCTGATGGCCGCAGCGGGTTACGACCTGGTCTGGTTTGGCATCATCTTCACCATCACCATGGAAATTGCGGTGCTCACACCGCCGGTAGGCCTGAATCTGTATGTCATTCAGGGCATCAGTCGGGGCACGATCCCCATCGGTGACGTGATCAAGGGCTGCCTGCCGTTCCTCGCCTGCATGGCGTTGCTGATTGCGCTGGTGATTGCCTTCCCCGGCATTGCGCTGTGGCTGCCTTCGGTGATGAAGTAATCATGGCACCCTCGCTGCATGTCGAGCGCGCTGGCAGCGGCGAACCGCTGGTGCTGGTGCATGGCTACCTGGGCGGCTCCAGCCAGTGGGCTGCCGAGTTGCAGGCCCTGAGCCCACACCTCGATGTGATCGCTCCGGACCTGCCCGGCTTTGGCAAAAGCAACCACCTGACATCACCCGACCAGATCACCGGCTACGCGCAGGCGGTGCTGGACTGCATGGACGGGCTGGGTGTGCAGCGCTTTCACCTGCTGGGCCATTCCATGGGCGGCATGGTGGTTCAGGAAATGGTGCACCTGGCGCCGCAGCGGGTTCAGCGCCTGGTGCTGTACGCCACCGGTGCGCTGGGTATGCTGCCCGGGCGGTTTGAAACCATGGCCCGCTCGCGCGAGCGCCTGCGCGAAGACGGCGTGGAAGCCACCGCCCGGCGCATCAGCGCCACCTGGCTGCGCGAACGCGAGGCCTCACCCAGCGCACCCGCGCTGGGTGACCTGGCCGCGCAGGCCAGCGCGCAGGCGGCCGAGGCCGGGCTGTGGGCCATGGAGCGTTGGGACGGCCGTGACCACCTGGCCCACATCCGTCAGCCCACCCTGATCATCTGGGGTGACCAGGACCGCAGCTACCAGTGGGCACAGATTGAAACGCTCTGGCGCGGTATCGCCGGGTCTTCGCTGGCGGTGCTGCCCCGCTGTGCGCACGCCCTGCACCTGGAGAACCCAGTGGTGTTCCACCGGCACCTGCTGGACTTTCTCACCGAACCCGCCACCGCTTGAGCCTGCGGGTCTTTGGTACCCGCTCCGGCAGATCCTGGTGTACCGACACCGGTACGCGCACGCACACGCACAGGCCTCCCATGGAAATCAAATGGTTGGACGACTATCTGGCTTTGATAGAAACCGGCTCGTTTTCGGCCGCAGCCCAGAAGCGCCACGTCTCTCAGCCGGCCTTTTCACGGCGCATCCAGCAGCTGGAAGAATGGTTGGGCGTCACCCTGATTGACCGTTCGCGCAAGCCCCTGTGTTTCACGCCCCTGGCGCAACAGCACGAGGCGAGCTTTCGCCGGCTGGTGACCCAGATCTACGAGTTCCGGGCCACCCTGCGAACCGACTCCACCTACAGCCCCGACATGGTGCTGGCAGCGCAGCACAGTCTGGCGGCCTCGCGCTTGCCTTCTTTCATCGAGGAATTCAGGGGCATCCTGCCCGAGCAGAAGTTCCGCATTCGCTCAGACAACCGCGACGACGGCGTCAGCTTGCTGTTGCGCGGCGAGGCCGACGTGCTGTTGGTGTACGAGACGGAACCCGCCGCACGTTGCGTGCCGCCTCAATTGGCCGCGGCCTGCACCTTGGGTGACGACGCGCTGGTGCTGGTGGCCAGTCCGAAGCTGTGCGAGTCCGACGAGTTCCAGCAAACGAATCGACCGCTGCCCTTGCTCTGCTTCCCGCCCGACAGCTTTTTTGGCCGAGCGGTACGCACCCACGCCCTAGCCGAACTCATGCAAACCCGGCTGGTGGCGGTGCAGTACGTCAGCGAATTCAGCCTGGGCTTGCGCGAGATGGCGCTGATCCACCAGGGTGCCGCCTGGCTGCCGCGCAGCCTGGTGGCGGCCGACCTCAACCGGGGTGCCCTGCGCGAGCTTGACGCCCTGGGCAGCCCGGTGCCGCTGACCATCGTGGCCTATTTCTCCCGCCGCCCACACGCGGCCTTGCAACACCTGACAGCCCATTTCCTGGCGAACCACGGCAACCCGCCAACCGGCGACGCCGACACCCTCTTCTCCCACCACTAAAAACCCATTGCGGCCGCCCCGCTGCGCGCCGCCTGCCCCCCATGGCCTCTACAAACCCAGATGCATCCACACAGGCGGTACGCCCACCCTGGCACCCCCTGAACGGCTACCACTTTGCGCGCGAGCGCACACCGGGCTTTCTGGTCTGCAGCGTGATCGCGCTGGCCTCCAGTTTCATCTCGGAACACCACGGTGGCCCCCTGCTGCTGTATGCGCTGCTGCTGGGCCTGAGCTTTCACTTCATTCATGGCAGTCCGCAGACCAAAAAAGGCATTGAGTTTTGCGGTCGCACCGTTTTGCGCGTCGGCGTTGCCTTGCTGGGCGCGCGCATCACCTTTGACCATGTCAGCCAGCTGGGTCTGCAAACCGGAGCGCTGATCGCTGTCGCCCTGGTGTTGACCATTCTGGTCGGGGTTTTGGGTGCCCGGTTGCTGGGTCTTGGGCGCGAGCAAGGCCTGCTCTCGGGCGGATCGGTGGCCATTTGCGGCGCATCGGCGGCACTGGCCATTTCGGCCGTGCTGCCCCAAACCAAGGCCAACGAACGCTTCACCTTGTTGGCGGTGGTGACGGTCACGGTGCTCTCCACCGTAGCGATGATCGTTTACCCCTTGCTCATACAGTGGCTGGACCTGCCCGCTCTGGCTGCCGGTGTTTTCCTGGGCGGCACCATCCATGATGTCGCCCAGGTGGTGGCGGCTGGCATGTTGCTGGGACCGGACGTGGCCGACAGCGCCACCGTGGTCAAACTGTTCCGGGTCATGCTGCTGCTACCGGTGGTGATGGCCATCTCTTTCCTCTACCGCAGCCAGGTGTCAGCCGACCCCACCCGCAGCAACGCCAAGCCGCCGCTGGTGCCCGGCTTCCTGGTGGCTTTTGTGGTGCTCATGCTGTTGGCATCCACCGGTCGGGTGCCTGCTGCCTGGGTGCAGGCCGCCTCCGACGCGTCGCGCATCTGTCTGGTGCTGGCCATCGCGGCAGTGGGCATCAAGACCAACCTGCAGGAGCTGCTGCAGCTGGGCTGGCGGCCTTTGCTGCTCTTCGTCACCGAAACCGTGTTCATCGGTGCTGTGGTGCTCGGCGCAGTGCTGCTGTACCACGTCGCCTGACACGCCGGACAAGGCAGCAGACGCCCGCCAACCACAGCGGCGTCGCGATGGTGGGCTCTCTCAAGAAGACGAGCCGGCGGCTGGAGGCGATGGGGCTGGACGGAGCGGGTCGCCGCACAGCCGCTGCAATGACCCACATGCCCATTGGCGGCTGCGCCCACCCGCGCGGCGGGCCGCCTGCCACAGCATGGCCCAAAGCCGCACCAGAACCCCCAAAGAAAACCCGAAAGAAAGCCCGACCGAACGCCCTCTCAAAAGGCGGGTCGGGCTTGCCGAGTCTTGGGGCAGAACGCGCAGCGTTCGTTGAAGGAGGGTTGCGTGGTGTGTGCGCCCCGCAGCCATGCGGGACGCCACCACGCTTCAATCCTCGACGAAAGCTTCTTCCCGCTTTTTCTTGACCGATGGCAGCAGCACCACGACCAACAGCGCCACCGCCACCAGCAGCAGGCTGGCCGACAGCGGCCGGGTGACGAACACCGACCAGTCGCCACGCGAGATCAACAAGGCGCGGCGCAGGTACTCTTCCATCATCGGACCCAGGATCAGGCCGAGCAGCAGTGGCGCCGGTTCGCAGCCCAGCTTGATAAAGCCGTATCCGATCAGGCCAAACAGCGCCACCATCCAGATGTCGAAGCTGTTGTTGTTGGTGGAGTACACACCGATGGCACAGAACAGCACGATGGCCGGAAACAACCATTTGTAGGGCACGGTCAGCAGCTTGATCCAGATACCGATCAGCGGCAGGTTCAGGATCACCAGCATGGCGTTGCCGATCCACATCGAGGCGATCAGGCCCCAGAACAGCTCCGGGTTGCTGGTCATCACCTGTGGACCAGGCTGGATGTTGTGGATGGTCATGGCACCGACCATCAGCGCCATCACCGCGTTGGGCGGGATGCCCAGCGTGAGCAGCGGAATGAACGAGGTCTGTGCGCCCGCGTTGTTGGCCGCTTCGGGCGCTGCCACGCCCCGGATGTTGCCTTGGCCGAACGGCACCTCGCCCGCTTGCAACTTGGTCTTTTTCTCGATGGTGTAAGCGGTGAAAGCCGACAACAGGGCACCACCACCCGGCAAGATGCCCAGCGCCGAACCCAGGGCCGTGCCACGCAGCACGGCCGGCAGCATGCGCTTGAAGTCTTGCGCCGTGGGCAGGATGCCGCTGACCTTGCCGGTGAACACCTGGCGGTTTTCTTCGGGCTGCGAGAGGTTGCTGATGATTTCTCCGTAGCCAAAAACCCCCATGGCAATCGCCAGGAAGCTGATGCCATCGGTCAGTTCAGGGATGTCAAAGCTGTAGCGCGCCACCCCGGAGTTCACATCGGTCCCCACCAGGCCCAGCAGCAGCCCCAGGACGATCATGGCCAGTGCCTTGACCAGCGAGCCCGACGCCAGCACCACAGCACCGATCAGGCCGACGATCATCAGGGCAAAGTACTCAGCCGGACCAAACTCCAGAGCGAGGTCGGTCAGCGGCGCGGCAAAGGCAGCCAGGATCAAGGTGCCCACGCAGCCGGCAAAAAACGAGCCCAGACCAGCGGCAGCCAGTGCAGGCCCTGCCCTGCCCTTGCGCGCCATCTGGTAACCGTCGATCACGGTCACCACCGACGAGGATTCACCCGGCAGGTTGACCAGAATGGCGGTGGTGGAGCCGCCGTACTGCGCGCCGTAGTAAATGCCGGCCAGCATGATGAGTGCCGACACGGGCGGCAGGCCGTAGGTCGCGGGCAGCAGCATGGCAATGGTCGCCAGCGGGCCGATGCCGGGGAGCACGCCAATCAAGGTGCCCAGCAGGCAGCCCACAAAGGCGTAGGCCAGGTTTTGCAGGGTAAAGGCAACGCCAAAACCCAGTGCGAGGTTGTTGATGAGATCCATGTTTTCTCCGGCGGGTCAATGACCCAGGAACCAGGGCAGCACCGGGAACTGCAGGTTCAGCAGCTTCACGAACGCCAGGTAGCTGCCGATGGCCAGCACCGTGGCCAGGATGAGCGAATCGCGCAGCCGGCAACCCTGACGCGCATAGCCGGCCAGGATGACCAGCCCATAAATGGCCACGATCAGGCCGAACGCCGGGATGCCGAGCGAGGGCAAGCCCACCAGCAAGGCACCAAACAGCAGGTTGGCCCCCAGGATGAACACCAGCGGCCGCCAGGCGATGGCACCAATCTTGTCGCCCCCCGGCGGGCCGGTGCGCAAGGCATTGACCGAGACCAGCGCCCCCAGGCCCAGCAAGATGAGCCCGAGCACGAAAGGAAAGTAGCCCGGTCCCATGCGGGCAGCCTCCCCGATCTCATAGCTCACAGCGCCCCAGGCGAAAGCACCGCCCACGGCCATGAACATGAGACCCGATACGAAGTCTTTTTGGCTGGCAATTGCCACGTTGTATCTCCTGAATCTTTGAACAGGCAGAATTTTGGGCGCCTTTGTCCCGCTGGCGTATGTGGGTTACACCTATGACGATGAAGGGGACATCGACGGAGCAGCGATTGCCGACCCAGGGTCCCGGCCCTCAAGGGTCTGAGGGGGGGCCGGAAAACGGACGGGCACGCTGTCCGCAACGAAAGTCAAGCGTGTGGGTCGCTACCTGTGGAGGTGCCGCCGTCGCCGCCATGTCCATCAAACGATGGGGAGCGCCGATTGGGAACGGCAATGCGGCATTCACGGCTCGGACACCATGTCCGGCGATGTGGGCCGGAAGCCTGGTGGGGTTGCGTTTGCCACGGGCGCTTGCCGCTCACCAGAGCCCCATGGAGGGACGCAGGCGTTGTGTGGTGACCAACTGACGGGCCACATCGGGACGGTCGGCGGCCTGCGCGAAGTCCATGGCGGTCAGGCCTTGCTCGTTGCGCAGCGAAGTATCAGCCCCTTCCTTGAGCAACAGTTTCACCACGGCAGAACTGCCATAGCGGGCGGCCATCATCAGCGGTGTGGTCTGGTTGGGCGATGCCGCATCGATGTAGGCGTGATGCTCCAGCAACAGGCGCACCATGTCCTCACTCTCGGCTTCCGGACTGGCAGCCGCATAGTGCAGCGGTGTCCAACCGGGGTTGTTGACCTCGGCGCGCCGCTCGATCAGCCGCCTGGCCAGTGCCAGTTCGCCTTTGAGCGCGGCCATCATGAGCGGACTTTCACCGTGCCGATTGCGGGTTTCGACCCGTACCAGAGGCAGATCCAGCAAGAAATTGGCCACCTTGAGCGAGCCTTCCCGTATGGCCAGCAGCAGGGCATGGTTGCCCTGCTCGTCCACCACGTTGGGGTCCTGGCCGTTGAAGAGCAGGCGCACCACGGTGGACTCATCGTCCCGGCGGGCAGCGGTGAGGTACTGTTCTGCCGGGCTGGTGGCGGCCTGCACCGCTGCGCAGACGCACCACAGACCCATGCATAACAGCCGTCGCCAGAGGTGGTGCATAGGGCTGGTCCTGCGGTGTGTGCCGTCAAGCCGTCATGCGGTCGAACAGCCGTTCCGTGTTGGCACGGGTGGCATGGGCCACTTCGTCGAGCGACAACCCTTTGAGTTCGGCGATCTGCCGCGCCACCCACGGCACCAGCGACGGGTTGTTGGTTTGACCGCGGTGCGGCACGGGTGCCAGATAAGGGCTGTCGGTTTCGATCAGCATGCGTTCCAGAGGCACGAAACGGGCCACTTCGCGCAGATCTGCCGCGCTGCGAAACGTGAGGATGCCGGAGAAAGAGATGTAGAAGTCCAGGTCGAGCGCTGCCCGGGCCACCGCTTCGGTTTCGGTGAAACAGTGGAACACCCCGCGCGCCGGTGGCAGGTGATCGTCCGTCGCACCGCTGCCGAAACCGCCTGTTTCGCGCAGGATGGCCAAGGTGTCGTCGGAAGCGCTGCGGGTGTGGATCACCAGCGGCAGACCGGTCTGTCGTGCGGCCTGGATGTGGACGCGGTAGCGATCGCGCTGCCACTGCATGTCGGCCACGCTGCGCCCATTGAGGCGGTAATAGTCCAGCCCCGTCTCGCCAATGCCCACCACCCGGGGCAGGGCGGCACGTTCGAGCAGATCGTCCAGTGTGGGCTCTTGCACATCGGCTTCGTCGGGATGCACCCCCACGGTGGCCCACAGGGGTGCGTGCTGCAAGGCCAGCGCATGCACGGTTTCAAATTCTTCCAGCCGGGTGCTGATGCAGATGGCGCGCTCGACCTGCGCTTGTGCCATGGCTTGCAGAATGCCCGGCAGCTCTTCCCGCAGTTCGGGAAAACTCAAGTGGCAGTGGGAGTCGATGAACATGGAGCAAACATTCGGGGAAGGCATGGCGGCACAGGGTGACCGGGAAGGCCCTGCGCCGGTGGACAGACCCTTGAGGTCTACACGGTGTGGGTCGAACGGTCTGAAGCCAGTGCGCCGCCGAGCAACTCTTCGATTTTGATTTTGAGCTGGCGCGATTTGTCGTCGGCCGGAAATCGCACACCCACCCCCTGGGTACGTCCCCCCTGGGCCTTGGCGGGTGTGATCCAGGCCACCTTGCCGGCCACCGGGTAGCGCTGCGGATCATCGGGCAGGCTCAGCAGCACGTAAACGTCTTCGCCGAGGCGGTAATCGCGCGTGGAAGGGATGAAGATGCCGCCCTCGGTGAACAGCGGTATGTAGGCCGCGTACAGCGCGGCCTTCTCCTTGATGGAGAGCTGGATCACGCTGGGCCGTGACGCGTTGGCAGCGGCAGAGGTATTCATGGGCGCAAAGTTTAGCGGCAAAGCTTCGACTGGCGGTGGGTCAGGGGCGGCATGCGGTCGCCCGGTTGCTGGCAGCACCGGGGTGAAGGGCGCAAGGGCATGACGGCACGGACGGGGTGCACAACAAAGGCCGCCCCTTCAGCCCCGGCCAGTACCCGAGCGCAACACCTGCTGCGCCCGCGCGGCCCAGGCGTCTTGCTGCAGCCCGGCGCTGAACGGATGCTCCACCGAGCGGGTGGCTTGCATCAGTTCCCGCGACCAGTTGACCAGCGCCCGCAGGCGCGCGGTGGGCGGCAGCGTGTCGGCCGCAAAGTAGCGGGTGGGCGCGGCGCTGGCATGGGCCATCAGGTCGTGGCAAAGCTTTTGCAGCACGTCCAGTTGGCGGGCAGCGGGCCAGTTGGCCAGGGTGCTCCAGTCACCGCGGGCCAGCGCAGAGGGCAAACCGGCCCACGCGGCGGCGCTGAGCCCCAGCTGCGCCCAGGCCAGTGCATCATGGGGGCGGCCGCCAGCGGCTTGCCACCAGGTGCGAACCGCATCCGGCCCGGGGGTGGGCAGACCGGCCGCCGTGGCCTGCGCCAGCAGCCAGGGCGTGGCCTCGTCCTGGGTGGGCCAGCGCATGGCATGGCTCTGGCAGCGGCTGCGGATGGTGGGCAACAGGTGGTGCGTGGCCTCGGTGGCCAAGACAAAGCGCGTATCGCCGGCGGGCTCTTCCAGCGTCTTGAGCAGCGCGTTGGCACTGATCGCGTTCATGCGCTCGGCGGGGTACACCAGCACCGCCAGGCCACGTCCACGCGCACTGGTGCGCTGGGCGAAGGCCACCGCATCGCGCAGCGCCTCGACACGGATTTCCTTGCTCGGCTTGCGGGTCTTGTCGTCGATGTCTTTTTGTGCCTTTTCTGGCAGCGGCCAGCCCCGTTCGAGCATCACGGTCTCGGGCATCAGCACGACCAGGTCGGGGTGGGCGCGGGTGTCGACCAGATGGCAGCTGTCGCAGGCGCCGCAAGCCCCCTGCGGCGTGGGTTGCTGGCACAGCCAGGCCTGCACCAGCAAGAGCCCCATCTCGTACTGCCCCAGCCCTGACGGACCTTGCAACAACCAGGCGTGGCCGCGCTGGGCCAGCAGGGTTTCGAGCTGGCGCCCGATCCAGGGGGCTCGCGCTGTGCTGTCGCTCATGCCGATGCCTCTGGCAGGCTCAGCCAACCCCGTGCGCGCAGGGTGGCCGTCACCGCCTGCCACACCTGCTCGCGGGCCTGGTCGGCCTCGATGCGCGCAAAGCGCTGCGGCTGGGCAGCGGCGCGCGCTGCATAGCCGGCGCTCACGCGCTCGAAAAAAGCCTGTGGCAGCGCCTCGAAGCGATCAGGCGCGCGCTCGCCCGCCAGGCGCGCAGCCGCTGTGGCGGCGGGCAGGTCGAACCACAGCGTCAGGTGCGGCTGGCGCAGCTGCCCGGCGGCCAGCGCGGGGGTCTGCTGCACCCAGGCCTCCAGCGTGGCCAGCGTGTTCAGGTCAAAGCCGCGCCCTCCGCCCTGGTAGGCGAAGGTGGCGTCGGTGAAGCGGTCGCACAGCACCACATCGCCACGCGCCAGTGCGGGTTCGATGACCTGCATGAGGTGGTCGCGCCGAGCGGCAAACACCAGCAGCGACTCGGTCAGTGCATCCATCGCTTCGCCCAGGATCAGACCGCGCAGGCGCTCGGCCAAGGGCGTGCCGCCCGGCTCGCGGGTGAGGGTGACGGTACGGCCCTGCGCACGCCAGGCCTGTGCCAGGGATTCGATGTGGGTGGACTTGCCGGCGCCGTCGATACCCTCAAAGCTGATGAACAGACCGCCCTCGGGCGGTGGGTCGCTGGGGGAATGAGCGCTCATCATGGGCGTTGTTGGAGCTGGTAACGGCGCACGGCAGCGTTGTGCTCGTTCAGGGTGGCGCTGAACTGGCTGCTGCCGTCGCCGCGGGCAACGAAATACAGGGCGCTGGTGGGTGCCGGCTGCACCGCTGCCCACAGCGACGCCCAGCCGGGCATGGCAATGGGCGTAGGCGGCAGGCCCGCCCGGGTGTAGGTGTTGTACGGTGTGTCGGTCTGCAGATCGACTTTGCGCAAATTGCCGTCAAAGCGCTCGCCCAGGCCGTAAATCACGGTCGGGTCGGTTTGCAGCCGCATGCCCATGCGCAGCCGGTTGTTGAACACCCCGGCCACCTGCTGGCGGTCGCTGTCGCGGCCGGTTTCCTTCTCCACAATGCTGGCCAGGATGAGCGCCTGCTCAGGTGTCGTCACCGCAGCCGAGGGCGCGCGCTGGCGCCAGGCCTCGGCCAGGCGCTGCTCCATGGCCTGGGCGGCCTGGCGCAGCACGCTCGACGCTGGCGCCCCGCGCACCACGCGGTAGGTATCGGGAAAGAAACGGCCTTCCGGGTGCTGCCCCGGGTAGCCAATGCGCGCCATCACCTCGGCCATCGAAAGACCATCGAGGTCCTGGGTCAACCAGGGCGAACGCCGCAGCGCCTGCAGCACCTCGCGGTGGTTCCAGCCTTCCACCAGGGTGAGGCTGATCAACGCCTGCTCACCGCGAACCAGCCGGTCGAGCAGGGTGCGCGGCGTCAGCCCCGGCTCCAACTCGTAGTAACCGGCCTGGATCACCGTCGCCTGCCCCGACAGGCGGAACCAGGCCTCGAGCAACCAGGGCGGGGTTTGCACGCCGGCATCCACCAACGTCTGCGCCACGCGCCGCGCCGACGAACCGGGCTCCACGTGCACCAGGGGCGCCGGGGTGCCGTCGGCCTTTGGGGGCAGCGGCAGCGGCCGCTGCAGCCACCAGGCCACTGCCGCGCCCAGCAAGAGGGCGGCAACGATCACGGTCAGCAGCAGGTGGCGAAGCAGGCGCATGGAGACGAAAAAAGGGAAGGCGCTGTTGTACCCGACGAGGAACCAAGGGCCTGAGGTGCAAGGGCCTGACGGGCGCGTGGCCAAAGGGGATTGCAGACCAGCACGCAGGCTGGGCGGGATCATAATCGGCCGCCCGTGCAGCAGCTCCTGCCCAGGCCCGTGTGGGAAACTCACCCGGCGGTCTGCACGCACGGTCTGCACGCAACCCACCTCTCTGCCATTGACCTTCGCCATGCTGTCCAACCCCGCCGATGCCGCCCTGCTGCCCGCTGCCCCTGCCATCACCGAGCCCCTGCCCGGCCTGGGCGTGCTGCGGGCGCAGGGTGAAGAAGCGGCCAAGTTTTTGCATGGCCAGTTGACGCACGACTTTTCGCTGCTCGGCCTGTCCGAGGCGCGGCTGGCCGGTTACTGCTCGCCCAAAGGCCGTTTGCTGGTCAGCTTTGTGGGTTTCAAGCGCGCACACGACGACATCCTGCTGGTCTGCAGCCGCGAACTGCTGCCCGCGGCGCTCAAGCGCCTGTCCATGTTCGTGCTGCGCGCCAAACTCAAGCTCAGCGACGCCAGCGATACCTTCCAGGTGCGTGGGCTGCTGGGCTCTGACCCCGCCGCCAGCCCCTGGCGCAAGACCGACGGCGCTGACGGCAGCCACACGGTGACCCTCTACCCCGCCCAGGGCCGGGGGCGCGCACTGTGGGTGGCCCCCGCAGAAACCCCCGCCCCCCAGTTGCCCGCCCTGAGCGAAGCGCACTGGAACTGGCTGGAGGTGATGAGCGGTGTGGCCCGCGTGAGCCAGCCGGTGGTGGAGGCCTTTGTGCCGCAAATGCTCAACCACGAATCGGTCGGTGGTGTGAACTTCAAGAAGGGCTGCTACCCCGGCCAGGAGGTGGTGGCGCGCAGCCAGTTCCGCGGCACGCTCAAGCGCCGCGCCTATCTGGTGGCGGCGCAAGGGCCGCTGGCCGCCGGGCAAGAGGTGTTCCACAGTGGCGATGCCGAGCAAGCCTGCGGCACCGTGGCCTTGGCTGCGGCCAGCCCGCACGGCGGCTGGAACGCCATCGTGTCGATGCAAACCACGGCCGCTGCGGGCGGCCAGTTGCACCTGGGCCAAGCGGCGGGCCCCGTGCTCACACTGCTGCCCCTGCCCTACCCGCTGCTCGACGATATTTGAGCGCCCGCGGCAGCCGACGATGTGCCTGATTGCCTTTGCCATCGGCACCCAGCCCGCACTGCCCCTGCTGCTGGCCGCCAACCGTGACGAGCATTTCAACCGGCCCACCCAGCCCCTGCACCGATGGCCCGACCGGCCGGGTGTCTGGGCCGGGCGCGACGGCCGCGACGGCGGCACCTGGCTGGGCCTGGCCGACAACGGCCGGGTGGCCCTGTTGACCAATGTGCGCAGCACCCACACCGGGCCCGGCGCACGCAGCCGCGGTGAGCTGGCCACCCGCTGGCTGTGCGGCGAGCAGACGCTGGAGCGCTTCATCGCCGACCTGGATCCCGCCGCCTACGCTGGCTTCAACCTGGTGGTGGGCGACCTGCACGCGGGCCGCTGGACCTGGCTGTGCAACCGCAACCCGGCCGCCCCGCACCAAGGCGCCGCCACCGGCCTGCACCGGCGCGAGCTGGCACCCGGGGTGTACGGGCTGTCGAACGCGGTGCTGGACACACCCTGGCCCAAAACCCGGCGCCTGGTGGCGGCGCTGCGCGCGGCTCTACCAGGTGCGCCTGCGCCAGACACACCTGCGCCTGCAAGCCCGGCGACCGACTGGACACGGCCGCTGCAGGCCGCGCTGGCCGACGACCGGCCAGCGCCGGTGCACAGGCAGCCCGCCACCGGGGTAGACGCGGCCACCGAACACGTCTTGTCGAGCCCGTTTGTGCGCTGGCCCGGCAGCGGCTACGGCACCCGCAGCAGCCTGATCCTGCGGGTGCGCCGCAGCGCCGAGCAGCCTGCGACAGCGGGTCAAACCGGCGTGGCAGGCCAGTCCAACCGTGCGGGCAGCCACCTGCCCGCCAAATGGCACCCCGAACTGCATGCCGAACTGCACGAGTGGACGCACAGCCCAGACGGCTGGTGTGCGCACCAGCACACCCACCACACGCTGAGCTTTTGAACCCCGGCCTGGGCGCTGGCTCAGCGCGCTGATGGGGCGGCGGGCATGGCCTGCAAACGCAGCCGCAGCGCCGGCGTCAGCGTGTCCAGCATCGGCGGGTGCTGCTCGGAGGGCAGCGCCGACAGCGCCGCCTGGAAATGCCGCAGCGCCTGCGCCTCGTCGCCCTCGCCCAGCCAGGCGTGACCGGTTTTGAACGCGCTGTCGGCCTGCGTCAGCGGCCAGCGCTGGGCCCGCAGCGCCATGGTGCGCCGGGCCAGTGCCCAGTCGCGCTCGCGCATGGCCAGCACATAACCGGTGTTCACCAGGTCGTTGTCGAACCGGCCGGCCGCCAGGTCTTCGCGCACGATCTGCAAGGCCTGCTCCACCTGCCCCTGCCGGGTGAGCAGCATCACCGCCAGCGAGCGCACCGCGGGCGCCATGGGCTGCAGGCGCCGGGCCCGCTCCAGCCAGGCCTGTGCCGTCCGGGGTTGCCCCATTTGCATATGGCCCCGCGCCACGTTGGTGATGATGGCCACCACATGCGGCCGCGACTGCAGCACCGACTCCCAGATCCAGACCGCGTTGTGCCAGTCGCCCCAATGGGCCAACTGGTCGGCCACCAGCGGCGTGATCTTGCGGTAGTGCGGGTTGAGGGCGATGCCCTCGCGCACCAGCGCCAGCAGGGCCTGCTGGCGCGGTACCTGCAGCGGGTCGTTGGGGCGTCCGCTGTGGCCGATGGACAGCGCCATGCGGTAGGCGCCCATGAGGTGGTATTCGGCCGCCGCCGCCCGCCAGGCCACGGCGCCCGCCAGCAGCAGGCCCACCAGCGACAGCGACAGGCCCACCGCCGTGCTGGCGGGTCTGGCGGGCATTTGGCGGGCCAGCCCGGCCGCTGGCGGCAGCCGCGCGTCTGACGCGGCCAGCACCGCCAGCAAGAGCGCGAACAAGGCGCCCGTGGTGGCCATGCGCCAGGGAAAGCCGGCGTTGCTCACGATCAGCAAGGCCAGCAGACCGGACAACGCGAGCGCGCGCGGCAAACCCTCGGCGCGCGCTGCAGCCCCGCGCAGGCGCCAGGTGTACCAGGCAGCGCGCAGCAGATAGGCCAGCAAGCCGAGCAAAAAAGCCCAGCCCGCAAGACCATACTCGGCCACCAGCTGCAGGGGTTCGTTGTGCGCGTAGTAATCGGTCTCCAGCTGCGCACCCTCGTGCTGGTAGAGCGGTATGTCCACCTCCCAGGCACCGGCGCCCACGCCCGTCAAGGGGCGATCGGCGATCATGCGTGCGGTGGCGGTCCACATCAGCCAGCGCACTGAAAACGAACGCTCGGTGTATTCCGCGCTCTGTGTCAGCGACTGCGCCCGCACCAGGCTGCGCTCCCAGGCGGTCAGGCCCTGGCCTTCGGCCCGGTGTTCTTCGATGAGCCGGGCATTGCCGGTGGGGATCAGGCCCAGCCCCAGGATGCAGATGCCCAGCACACCGACGGCCAGCCAGCGCCTGTTGGCGGACCAGTGGCGCAAGGCCAGCACCCGCCGGTAGCGCCACAGCACCAGCGGCAACACCAGCGCCAGCACCCCCAGCGACAGCAGCGCCGAGCGGGTGCCCGTCATCAGCAGCGCCACCAGCTGCAGGGCCAGCGAAAACGCCAGCAGCCCCACCCGCAGGCGGGTGCGCGCCTGCACCCACAGCCCGACCGACACCGGCAGGGTGCACACCAGGAACTCGGCAAAGAAGTTGCGGTTGACAAAGGTGGAGGCGGGGTTGGGACCCTGCGGAAACAGGCTCAGGTCGAACCAGAACTGCAGTGCCGTCCACACCGAGGCCACCAACGCGCCGGCGTGCAGGCCCCAGGCCAGCCGGGGCAGTCGCTCGCGGGTGAGGGTGTTCAGGCCCAGCCAGACGATGAGCGCAAAAATGCCCCAGCGCACCGCCTCCACCCCGGCCAGGTAGGTGTGCGACCAAAGCATGCTGCCCAGGGCATAGAGCAGCAGCCACAGTGGCAGCCACACCACACGGTGCCACAGCAGCGGCTGCGGCCGCTGGCGCTGGTGCCAGAAAAACAGCAGCGCCGCGGCCAGCGCGCATCCGCAGACGACCATGGACTTGAAGGTGTCTTGCAGCATCCGTTCGCTGGGCACCCCCAGTGCGGGCGCCAGCAACACCATGGCGGCCAGCAGGCGCGCGGGTGCCTCGGCTGCTGAGGCCGTGCGATCCCGCAGCGATGCGGGCGTGCAGGCGTTCATGCCAGGTCGACCATGGGGCCGGCGGTGCAACGGCTCACAGCGGGCGGACCATCTCCACATGCCCAATACCCGCCTCCTCGAACGGCTCGCCACGGCGCTGGTAGCCCAGCCGGTCGTAGAAGCCTTCGGCGCTGCGCTGGGCGTGCAGCATCAGTGCGCGGTCGCCGCGGGCGCGGGCGGCGTCAGCCAGCGCGGCCAGCAGCTGCCGCCCCACCCCGCCGCCACGCAGCACCCGCTTGACCGCCAGCCGGCCCACCTGCGCCACGCCATCCTGCGCCGGCAGCAGGCGGCCGGTGGCCAGCGGCTGGCCCAGGCGGTTGTAGGCCACCGCATGCAGGGCCTGGGCGTCGGCGGCGTCCTGCTCCAGTTCCTTCGGGATGCCCTGCTCCTCGACGAACACCGCCTGGCGCAGGGCCCGGGCGTCGGCGCCCAGCGCGTCCCACTCGCCCACCCGCACGTCCAGCACCGCCTCGCCCGCTTCATGGCCAAGCAGGATGTCGCGCAGCGCCTGCGGCACCGGGCGCGAGGTCTGGGTGGCCGGGTCGGCGAACACATAGACGATTTCGCCCGAGATCAGGTGCTCGTCACCCCGGAAGATGGCGCCGGTGAAGGTCATGGACGAGCTGCCGATGCGGCTGCACTTCATCGCCACGTCGATCTGGTCGTCCATGCGCGCCGAGGCGTGGAACTCCACCGTGGCCTTGACCACGTACAGGTCACCGCCCAGCTGCTGCATGGCCTCTTCGTAGGGCAGGGCCACCGCGCGCCAGTAATCGGTGATTGCGGTGTCGAAGTACATCAGGTAGTGGGCGTTGAAGACGATTTTCTGCATGTCCACTTCGGCCCAGCGCACGCGCAGCCGGTGAAAGAAGCGAAAGTCGGAACGGCTCATCAGGGGCATGTCAGTGGTCTCCAAAGGCCTGGCGCAGGGCGCGCGCGGCATCGTTGTGGGCGGTCAGGGCAGACGGAATGGCGCGGCCGAACTGGATGAAGCCGTGCACCACCCCGGCGTAGATCTCCAGGTCCACCGGCACGCCGGCCAGGCGCAGGCGGTCGGCGTACTGCACGCCCTCGTCGGTCAGCGGGTCGCATTCAGCCAGGCCGATCCAGGCCGGGGCGACGCCGTCAAGGTCGCGCTCATGACCCGCATCGTCCACGCCGTTGAGCGGGGCGAAACGCCAGTCGTCGCGGTCGTGCGGGCCGCGCAGGTAGTGGCCGAAGAAGTAGCTGATGTGTGCCTCTTCCAGCAGGAAGCCCCGGGCAAAGGTCTTGTGGCTGGGGGTGTCCTGATGGCCGCCGGTGCCGGGGTAGAACAGCAGTTGCAGGGCCAGTGGCCAGCCGGCGTCGCGCGCGCCGATGGCGGTGACCGCGGCGAGCGTGCCGCCCGCGCTGTCGCCGCCCACAGCGATGCGGCTGCCGTCCAGCTGCAGCGCTGCCGCCTGCTCGCGCAGCCAGGCCAGGCTGTCCCAGGCGTCGTGCACAGCGGTGGGGAACTTCGCCTCGGGCGCCAGCCGGTAGTCCACCGACACCACCGCGCAGTGGGCCAGGTGGGCCAGGTGGCGGCACAGCGGTTCGTGGGTGGCAATGCTGCCCACCGTGAAGCCGCCGCCATGAAAGTACAGCAGCACCGGCAGCGCCTGTTCAGACGCCGGCGCGTACAGGCGCGCCCTGAGTGTGTGGCCGTCGCGGGTGGGCAGGCTCAGGTCTTCAACCCGCGCCAGTTTGTGCGGCGGAATGTCCAGCACGCCGGCGCCCGCCTCGTAGGCCAGCCGGGCCTGGGCGGGCGTGAGCGCGTGCATGGGCACATGGCCGGCGCGCTCGATGCGGTCCAGCACGCCGCGCATGGCGGGCGTCAACAGGGCTCGGGGGTTCTGGTGGTGCGACGACATGGGCCGGCATTGTGTCTGTCTTTTGCGCGACGGGCTGACGGGTATGCGACCTTGGGCCTACCGGGCAGCACCCGTATAGTTTTTGCCATTCCATCCAACGAGCGAGACAACGGCCATGGCACAGATTCTGTACATCACCAACATCCTCATCGACTTCGGTGTGCTCGCGCAGTTGCCAGCCGAGTGCGAAAGGGCGGGCATCCGCCGGCCGCTGATCGTCACCGACGCTGGCGTCAAGGCCGCGGGCCTGCTGGACAAGGCGCTGGCCGCCCTGCCCGGCTGGCAGCCGGCGGTGTTTGACCAGACCCCCAGCAACCCGACCGAGGCCGCCGTGCGCGCCGCCGTGGCCGTGTACCAGGCGCAGGGCTGCGACGGCCTGATCGCGCTCGGCGGTGGCAGCGCCATCGACTGTGCCAAGGGCGTGGCCATTGCCGCCACGCACGAAGGCCCGCTCAAGACCTACGCCACCATCGAAGGCGGCTCGCCCAAAATCACCGCCGCCGTGCCGCCGCTGATCGCCATTCCCACCACGGCGGGCACCGGCAGCGAGGTGGCGCGCGGCGCCATCTTCATCGTCGACGACGGGCGCAAGCTGGGCTTTCACAGCTGGCACCTGGTGCCCAAGACCGCCCTGCTCGACCCCGAGCTGACGCTGGGCCTGCCGCCGCTGCTGACCGCTGCCACCGGCATGGACGCCGTTGCCCACTGCATGGAAACCTTCATGGCCGCGCCCTTCAATCCGCCGGCCGACGGTATCGCGCTCGACGGCCTCACGCGCGGCTGGGCGCACATCGAGCGCGCCACCACCAACGGCGCCGACCGCGATGCGCGGCTGAACATGATGAGCGCCTCCATGCAGGGCGCGATGGCCTTCCAGAAAGGCCTGGGCTGCGTGCACAGCCTCAGCCACAGCCTGGGCGGGGTCAACCCGCGCCTGCACCACGGCACGCTCAACGCCATGTTCCTGCCCGCCGTCATCGCCTTCAACGCCGGGGCCGAGAGCGTGCAGAAAGAGCAGCGCCTGCAGCGCATGGCGCAGGCCATGGGCCTGGGCAGCGCGGCCGATCTGGGCCCGGCCATCCGCGAGATGAACGCCCGCCTGGGCCTGCCCAGCGGCCTGGCGGCCATGGGCGTGACGCCGGCTCTGTTCGACAAGGTCATCGAAGGCGCGTTGGCCGACCACTGCCACAAGACCAACCCGCGCATCGCCAGCGCGGACGACTACCGCGCCATGCTCGAAGCCTCGATGTGAGGCGCTGAGCCGTCAGAGCGGCTCGACCCGCGACAGGTCCGGCCGCTCCAGCCATTGGGCGAACTCGTCGGCCAGTTGTTGCGCCGCATGCACTGCACGGTTCCAGGCCTGCATGCGCGCGGCCAGGTTGGGGCCGTAGTGGGTGAAGTCGTTGCGGTCGGGCAGCTTGGCGTTGGGCAGGGTTTTCACCCAGTCCGGGTCGGGCGCCAGCAGCAGCATGGCGTCCAGCGCCGCCGTGCTGCGGTGCCGGTGTTGCCACACCTTGTCGAGCCAGCCGGGCACCACCGCTTTCTGGAAGTGCGGGTACAGCACCAGCGGTGAATCCGTCGGTGGCCGGTAGCGCAGGTGCAAGTGGTAGTCGGTGATGCCGCCGTCCCAGTAGGTGCCGGGCGGTGCGCTGGCAATGCCGTGCACCGGGCGCAGCGCAAACGGAATGGAGCAACTGGCCTGCAGCGCGTCCATGAAGTTGGCTTCGGTCAGGGCCACCTGCCGGGTGCGGAAATCGGTTGGGTCAAACGGCAAATCGCCGCTTGCCGGAGCGGAAAAAACCACCCGGTCGAGCCAGGCACCCAGCGCCCGCCGGTGCAGCGCGTTGGCCGCAAACGCGCCCAGGTAGCCCAGCGGCGTGCGCAGCGGTCCGTCGCGCCCCAGCAGGTGCCGACCATGGGCGGTGACGATGTGCAGGCGGTAGCGCGGGTGCTGCAGCACCTCGGGAATACGGCCGCCGTAAAACCGGCGAAGGTTGTGGCCGAACTGCTCGCTCACCTGCTCGGCGCTGGGTCGGCGGCGGCCGGGCGGCAGTTCGTAATGCTGGGCGATGTAATCGCGCTCCAGCCGCTCAAAGGCGGCCACGCTGTGCTGCAGGCAGGCGGTGGCCATGCGCCAGGCGCCAATCGACGCGCCCACCAGGTGCACCGGTTGTTGCGAGGTGGCCAGCCATGATCCAAAAATGAAGCGGTCCAGCGGCCCCAGAATCAGACCTTTGGGGCCGCCCGCCGCAGCGGGCACCACCCCCACATCGGCGGGGCGCAGACCGTGGCGTTCGAGGTAGCGCCGGGCGGCCGGACCGGCATAAAGACGCAGAGCAGGCATGCGCCGATTGTGGCGCAGCACCGCATACGGTCAGCACGCCGCCGCCTGCCGCTGATGCCCGGCGGGTACGACCGGTGCGGCGCGGGGTCAGCGCTTGAGACCCTGCAGCTTGGCAAAGGCCGAGGCCATGGCACCGGCCGGCTCGTTCTGGCGCTGGCCACCGCCCTGCCCGCCCCGCGGGCCACTGCGGGCCGGTTCGTAGCGGTTCTCGCGCGGGCCGTCCTTGCGGGCCGGTGCGGCGTCCAGCTTCATGGTCAGGCTGATGCGCTGGCGCGCCACATCCACTTCCAGCACCTTGACTTTGACGATGTCACCGGTTTTGACCACTTCGCGCGCGTCGTTGACGAACTTGTGGCTCAGCTGGCTGACGTGGATCAGCCCGTCCTGGTGGACGCCCAGGTCCACAAAGGCGCCGAACTGGGCCACGTTGCTCACCGTGCCCTCCAGCACCATGCCTTCGCGCAGGTCGGCAATGTCTTCCACGCCGTCGTTGAAGCGCGCCACCGCAAAGTCCGGTCGCGGGTCGCGGCCGGGCTTTTCCAGCTCACCCAGGATATCTTTGACGGTAATGACGCCAAACTTCTCGTTGGCGAACAGCTCGGGCTTGAGGGTTTTGAGCATGTCGGCGCGGCCCATCAGGCTCTGCACCGGCTGCCCGGTTTTGGCGATGATCTGCTCGACCACCGGGTAGGTTTCCGGGTGTACGCCGGTCATGTCCAGCGGGTTGTCGCCCCCGCGGATGCGCAGGAAGCCCGCCGCCTGCTCAAACGTCTTGGCGCCCAGGCCCGTCACTTCCAGCAGCTGCTGGCGGTTCTTGAACGCGCCATGGGCTTCGCGCCAGCGCACCACCGCCTTGGCCACCGAACCCGACAGGCCCGAAACCCGGGTCAGCAGCGGCACGCTGGCCGTGTTCAGGTCCACCCCCACGCCGTTCACACAGTCTTCCACCACCGCGTCCAGCGTGCGCGCCAGCGCGTTCTGGTTCACGTCGTGCTGGTACTGGCCCACACCAATGCTCTTGGGGTCGATCTTCACCAGCTCGGCCAGCGGGTCCTGCAGGCGGCGGGCAATCGACGCCGCGCCGCGCAGGCTCACATCCACGTCCGGCATCTCCAGCGCCGCAAATTCGCTGGCGGAATAGACCGAGGCACCGGCCTCGCTCACCACCACCTTCTGCACGCCCTCTATGCCCGCCTTGGCCAGCATCTTGATCAGCTCCCCGGCCAGCTTGTCGGTCTCGCGGCTGGCGGTGCCGTTGCCAATGGCGATCAGCTGCACGCTGTGTTGGCGGCACAGCAGCGCCAGCGTGTGCAGGGCGCCGTCCCAGTCGCGCCGGGGTTCGTGCGGGTAAACGGTGTTGGTTGCCACCAGCTTGCCGGTCGCGTCCACCACCGCCACCTTCACCCCGGTGCGGATGCCGGGGTCCAGGCCCATCACGGCCTTCTGGCCGGCGGGCGCGGCCAGCAGCAGGTCGCGCAGGTTGTCGGCAAACACCTTGATCGCCACCGCCTCGGCGCTCTCGCGCAGGCGGGTGAACAGGTCGCGCTCGGTGCTCAGGCTCAGCTTCACCCGCCAGGTCCAGGCCACGCACTTGCGGATCAGGTCGTCCGCCTTGCGGCCCTGGTGGCTCCAGCCCAGGTGCAGCGCGATCTTGCCTTCGGCCAGCGACGGCACCGCGACCGTTCGGGCCGCGCCGGTCGAAGCCCCGGCGTCTGAAGCCTCCGGTTGCACCAGCTTCACGTCCAGAATTTCCAGCGCCCGGCCGCGGAACACCGCCAGCGCGCGGTGCGAGGGCACGCGGCCGATCGGCTCGTGGTAGTCGAAATAGTCGCGGAACTTGGCCACGTCGGGGTTGTTCTCGTCCTTGGTCGCCACCCGCGTGCTCTGGAGCAGGCCCTCGGCCCAAAGCCACTCGCGCAGCGACTGCACCAGTGCCGGGTCTTCGGCCCAGCGCTCGCTCAGGATGTCGCGCACCCCGTCCAGCACCGCCTGCGGGGTCGAAAAATCTGCGCCTGGCTTGCCATCGTCCAGCACCTCGGGCGGCTGGGTGAAGGCGGCCGCCTCGGCCAGCGGGTCCAGCGTCGGGTCGGCCAACAGCTTGTCAGCCAGCGGCTCGATGCCGAACTCGCGCGCGATCTGCCCCTTGGTGCGGCGCTTGAGCTTGAACGGCAGGTAAATGTCTTCCAGCTCCTGCTTGGTGGGCGCGTTGGCAATGGCCAGGCGCAGCGCATCGGTCAGCTTGCCCTGCTCGTCAATGGCTTTGAGCACCGCGCCGCGGCGGTCTTCCAGCTCGCGCAGGTAAGCCAGGCGTACCTCCAGTTCGCGCAGCTGGGTGTCGTCCAGGCCGCCGGTCACTTCCTTGCGGTAGCGGGCGATGAAGGGCACCGTTGCACCGCCATCCAGCAACTCCACTGCGGCCAGCACCTGCCGCTCCTGAACCCGGATCTCTTGCGCGATCTGCGCGATGATTTTCTGCATGTCCCAAGGGGCTCCAGCGGCCCGGTTTTCAACGAAGCGGGCGAGTGTGCCACAGGGGTTGCGCGCTTCCCGGGGCCGCGGGCTTGCATAGCCAGACGCCACGTCTGCCCACCGCCCCCCGGCTTGCTCTGGCCCGGTGATCGATCTGCCCCTCGGTCCACAAGCCGTGTCAGTGCAGGGTGTGCAGACCCTCCCGCAAAATAGTTCACACCTAAAATTCGGGAAAAACTCTATCGTCAAGCGTCTGTAAGCAGCCTACAGTGTGCGCATTACCAGCCAGGAGACCCTGCATGACCACCCGCCGCCTCGTTCTCACCCGTTCCGCTGCCGTGATCGGCGCCGCCTCGTCGGGGCTGCTGCTGCCGTCCATCGTGCGCGCGCAGTCCAGCAAAGTCCGCGTCGGCTTCATGCTGCCCTACACCGGCACCTTTGCCCAGCTGGGGGTGGCCATCGAGAACGGTTTCCGCATGGCCATCAATGAGCAGGGGGGCAAGCTCGGCGGCCGCGAGATCGAGTATTTCAAGGTGGACGACGAATCGAACCCCGCCAAAGGCATCGAGAACGCCAACCGTCTGGTGCAGCGCGACAAGGTTGACGTGCTGATCGGTACCGTGCACTCCGGCGTGCAGATGGGCATCCACCGCGTTGCCCGCGAGTCCGGCGTGCTCAACCTGATCCCCAACGCTGGCGTGCACGTCGCCACCCGCGCCCAGTGCGCGCCCAACGTTTTTCGCACCTCCTTCTCCAACTCCCAGCCCACGCTGGCACTGGGCAAGGCCATGGTGGACCGCGGCCACAAGAAGGCGGTCTGGATCACCTGGAACTACGCGGCTGGCGATGAAGCCTTTGAAGGCTTTGAACAGAGCTACACCGCTGCCGGCGGCACCATCGTCAAGAAACTGGGCCTGCCCTTCCCCAACGTCGAATTCCAGGCCTTGCTGACCGAGATCGCCTCGATCAAGCCCGACGCCGTGGCCTGCTTCTTTGCCGGTGGCGGTGCCGCCAAGTTCCTCAAGGACTATGCCGCTGCGGGCCTGAACAAGTCCATCCAGCTCTACGGCTCGGGCTTCCTGACCGAGGGCGTGCTGGAAGCGGCCGGTGACGCCGCCAATGGTGTGCTGACCACCATGCATTACAGCGACTCGCTGGACACGCCCCGCAACAAGCAATTCCGCCTGGACTACGCCAAGACCTTCAAACTGCAGCCCGACGTGTACGCCGTGCAGGGCTACGACACCGGTCTGCTGCTCATCAAAGGTGCCAACGCCGTCAAGGGCGACCTGGACAACAAGAAAGCGCTGTACGCCGCCATGGAAGGCGCCACCATCGACAGCCCACGCGGCAAGTGGACCATGAGCAAGGCCCACAACCCGATCCAGGACATGTACCTGCGCAAGGTCGAGAACAGGGAAAACAAAGTGATCGGCATCGCGCAGAAAGCGGTGGCCGACTCCGGCGCCGGCTGCCGCATGGGCTGACCACTGCCCTACACTGCCCCCTTCACCGGCCCGATCACCAGCACCTCGCCGGTGCTGGTCAGCTTATTGCTCGGCTATCTGCATGGATTTCGCCAACTTCCTGATCCAGCTGCTCAACAGCCTGCAATACGGCTTGCTGCTTTTCATGCTGGCAGCGGGCCTGACGCTGATCTTCGGCATCATGGGGGTGGTCAACCTCGCCCATGGCAGCTTCTACATGCTCGGCGCCTACCTCGCCTGGGCACTGACCGCGCAGTTCAACAGCCTGACCCTGGCCATCGTGGTCGGCTGCGTGCTGGCGCTGGCGTTCGGCTGGCTGCTCGAATGGCTGCTGTTTCGGCACTTCTACCAACGCGATCACCTGGACCAGGTGCTGCTGACCTTCGGCCTGATCTACATTTTTGAAGAACTGCGCTCCATCCTCTGGGGCGACGACGTGCATTCGGTGGCGGTACCCGAAGCCGTCAGCCAGTCGATCCAGCTGACCGAGAACCTGTCCTACCCGGTCTACCGTCTGGTCGTCTCGGGCGTTTGCATCGCACTGGCATTGGGCCTGTACGGTTTGATCAGCAAGACGCGTCTGGGCATGAAGATCCGCGCCGGCGCCTTCAACCGCGAGATGGCCGAGTCGCTGGGCATCAACATCCGGCTGATCCACGGCGTGGTGTTCGCCCTGGGCGTGACGCTGGCGGCCATCGCCGGCATGGTGGCCGCCCCCATCTCCAGCGTCTACCCCGGCATGGGCGGTTCGGTGCTGATCATGTGCTTTGTGGTGGTGGTGATCGGTGGCATCGGCTCGGTGCGCGGTGCCCTGGTCGCGGCCCTTCTGGTCGGCCTGGTCGACACCTTCGGCAAGGTGCTGGTACCCCAGATCGCCGGGATGGCCGTCTACATGCTCATGGCGGGTGTGCTGCTCTACAAACCTGAAGGACTGTTCAAACAATGAGCGCCGCCAGACCGCTCCACGGCGCCCACACCCCCACGGGTGGCAGCCAGCCGCACAACCCGACCCGCATGGGCGTCGATATCTCATGAGCGCCGCCAAAGCCCAACTCGAAACGCTGCCTCGCTCCGTGCAGGTGGTGCTGATGGCCGGCGCTCTCGCGCTCGCGGTCTTTCCGCTGGTGCCCACGCAAAGCAGCGACTTCTACCTGCAGATGCTCACCCAGATGATGATCCTGGCCATCTTTGCGATGAGCCTGGACCTGCTGCAGGGCGTCACCGGCCTGGTGTCGCTGGGTCATGCGGCCTACTTCGGCCTGGCCGGCTACGCGCTGGCCTTCCTCACCCCGGCCGACACGCCGATTGCGCTGTGGTGGAGCCTGCCGCTGGCGGCTGCCGGCGCCGGACTGGCCGCACTGGTGATCGGCTTTTTCGTGGTCCGTACCCATGGCATCTATTTCATCATGGTGACCATGGCCTTCGCGCAAATGGTCTTCTACCTGTTCTTTGACAACAGGGCGCTGGGCGGCTCCGACGGCATCTATGTCAATTTCCGGCCCGACGCCACGGCGCTCGGCATCGACCTGGACAACAAGACCCACTTCTATTACTTCACGCTGTTCGTGCTGGTCGGGGTCTACCTGTTCCTGCGCCGCGTGCTGTTTTCGCCCTTCGGGCGGGTGCTGGCGGGCATCCGTGTCAACGAACACCGTCTGCGCGCGGTGGGCTACAGCAGCTTCGGCTACAAGCTGGCGGCCTTCACCCTGGCCGGAAGTCTGGCCGGGGTGGCGGGTTACCTGTGGGCCGCGCAGACCGGTTTTGTGAATCCCGAGCTGATGGGTTTTCACATGAGTGCGCACGCCATCATGATGGTCATCCTCGGTGGCATGGGCAACTTTGCCGGCGCCATCGTCGGTGCGTTCACCTTCGAATACGTGCTGCACCTGGCCAAGGACCTGACCAAACACTGGCAGCTGCTGATGGGTGGCTTCATCGTGTTGGTGGTCATCGTTGCACCCCGCGGCCTGCTCGGTCTGGCCGATAAGGTGCTCAACCGCAACCAGGAGAGCGACCCATGAGCGAGACGCAGGACCGGCCCCGACAAGCCCACGCCCCGGCCATGGACGGCGCGCTGGACGCGAAGTGACCATCGCAGGGTTCGAAACATGAACGACGCCCCGCTGCTCGTAGCAGACAAGCTGACCAAGCGCTTCGGTGGTCTGGCCGCTGTCCATGAAGTGTCGGTCAAACTCTACCGGGACCACATCCATGCCGTCATCGGCCCCAACGGCGCCGGCAAGTCGACGCTGACCAACCTGCTCTCGGGCGATCTGCCACCCACCTCTGGCACCATTCGGTTTGGCGGTGTGGAGACGACGGGTCACACACCCGAATCGATCTCGCGCCTGGGCCTGGGACGCAGCTACCAGAAGACCAACATCTTCCTGCCTTTCACCGTCTGGGACAACGTGCGCCTGGCGGCCCAGTCACGCGAACGCCATGCGCCCTGGAACCCGCTGCGCTGGCTGCAGGCGGCCGACAAGCTCCAGGCGGTCAACGGGCGTTGCGAACGCGCCATCGAACTGGCGGGCCTCACCCACCGCGCCCGCCATGTGGCGGCCACCATCAGCCACGGCGAGCAGCGCCAGCTGGAGATCGCCATGACCCTGGCCACCGAGCCCACGGTGCTGCTGCTCGACGAGCCGCTGGCCGGCATGGGCCAGGCCGAGGCCGAGCGCATGGTCGAGCTGCTGCTCAAGATCAAGAAGGACCATGCGATGATGCTGGTCGAACACGACATGGACGCCGTCTTCGCCCTCGCGGACCAACTGACCGTGATGGTCAACGGCCAGGTGATCGCCAGCGGTGCACCGACTGACGTCCGTGCCGACCCGCAGGTGCAAGCCGCCTACCTCGGGGACGAACACGGATGAGCCAGCCATTGATCCAGGCCACTGGACTGCACACCCATTACGGCCAGAGCCACATCCTGCGCGGCATCGACTTCACCGTCGGCCAGGGCCAGACCATCGGCCTCATGGGGCGCAACGGCATGGGCAAGACCACCCTGCTCAAGTCCCTGATGGGTATTGTCAAACCCAGTGGCGGCAGCGTGAAGATCAAGGGCCAGACCATGACCGGCGCCAGCCCTTACGAGGTGGCACGTCAGGGCATCGCCTACGTGCCCGAAGGCCGCGGCATTTTCGGCAACCTGAGTGTGAAAGAAAACCTGGTCATGGCCGCGCGCGCGGGCACCCGCGGCCAGCGCGACTGGACCTTTGAGCGCGTGCTGGAAACCTTCCCGCGCCTGGCCGAGCGCCTGGGTCACGGCGGGCAACAACTCAGCGGCGGCGAGCAGCAGATGCTGACCATCGGCCGCGCGCTGATGACCAACCCCGACGTGCTCATCCTGGATGAAGCGACCGAGGGGCTGGCACCGCTGATTGCACGAGAGATCTGGCGCATCTGCGGCCTGATCCGCGAAAGCGGCATCAGCAGCATCATCGTGGACAAGGCCTGGAAGCAGGTCACGCAGATCAGCGACCGCAACGTCATCCTTGTCAAAGGCCAGGTGGTGTTCGAGGGTTCGTCAGACGAACTGCTGACCAAGCCAGAACTGCTGAGGCAACACTTGGGCGTCTGAGCCCGCTGACTCTTGCCCGCTGCACGTTGGCCGGCGCATCCTCGAACAGCCAGGCAAACTGCCCGTTCAACCAGGCGCAAAGGCGTTGCTGGTTGAGCTGCCTGGATTGAGCTGCCCGGCCAGCGTTACCCATCGCCACACGGCAACCCCCGCCAACAAAAAAGCCCGGTAAAAACCGGGCTTTTTTGTTGATTGATTTGGGGTGGCTGATGGGACTCGAACCCACGACAACAGGAATCACAATCCTGGACTCTACCAACTGAGCTACAGCCACCGTAGCCTTTGATTATAGAGGCAAACTGTTGGGCTTCGGCTTGGGCACGAGCATCTTGACCTTGAATTGCTCCTTGAGCGACTCTTGGAGAGCCTGGCTTTCAGCGTTGAGCAACAACTGCTTGTATTGCTGCTGCACCTGCAGTTGCACATTGGCGTTGCGCTCATCCGGTGGCAACAGGCGGTCAACCCGCACGACCGCATAACCACGGGCGCCGAGGTCAACACCCGCCCACGCCGGTACCTTTTGGGCTGGCGTGCTCAGGGCCGCCTTGAGTATTTCAACAGGCAAACCCTGGGTGGCTGTGTGTGAGATGACGACCGGGGCGGGCATGGTATCGGCGCTGGCGCCAGCCTTCCAGGCCTCGAGCTGCTTGCGTCCCTCCTCGCGCGCCCGCTCAGCCGCTCGTTCCGAGCGCAAGCGCTCGGTCACCTGTGCACGCACTTCTGCCAGAGCCTGGGTGCGCGCCGGGCGGTGCTGAATGACGCGGGCAGCGACCAGACGACCGGCGCCAATCTCGATCGCCTTGGTGTTTTGCTTGCGTTCAATCGCGTCAGACTCAAAGATGGCCGCCAGAACCTTCTCGTTGCCCAGAACACCCGCGTCTGAGCCGGGTTTGCGCGTCACGGCACTGGCCGTTTGAATCTTGAGCTTCAACCGGTCGGCCGCGGCCTGCAAGCTGTCTGCCTGCTCGTACACCAGGTTGCTGAACGTCTCGGCGCTCTCGGCAAACATCTTCTGGGCCTGCTGTTTTTTCAGATCCGCCTCGATGCTGGCACGCATGGATTCGAAGCTCGGCACGGGTGGCACCTTGATGTCCGTCAACTGGATGATGTGAAAGCCAAATTCACTCTCCACCAGATCAGAGACATCCCCCTTTTTGAGCGCATACACCGCGTCCTCGAACGGTTTGACCATCGCCCCGCGGCTGAAAAAGTCCAGGTCGCCGCCCTGGGCGGCCGAACCAGGGTCCTGAGAATGCACACGGGCGAGTTCGGCAAATTTGGACGGATCCTGGCGCACCTGATCCAGGAGCCCCTGTGCGGCTTTCCGCACCTTGTCCTTTTCGGCAGCAGGCGCATCCGCTCCCACGGTCAGCAGGATATGGCGCGCACGGCGTTGCTCGCCACCCGCCAGACTGGCGGCGTTTTGATCGTAGTAGGCACGGATATCGGCCTCGCTGAGCTTGACGCTGTCGACCAAGGCGGCGGCGTCAAGCACCAGGTACTCCACGTCGACCTGTTCCGGTGCCTGAAACAGACCCGAGTTGTCGTTGTAGAACGTCTGGATGTCAGCATCGGTGAGCTGCACCTGGTCGATCCGATCGGCCGCAGAAAACAACTGCACGCTCACCTGTCGGCGCTCGAAAAGAGCACCCATGGACACGTCAGCCAGGCCGGCGGGTACGAAGCTGGTACCGGTCACACCTTCGCCGACCTGACGCACGGTCAAGTCGGACCGCAGCCGGGCCTCGAACACCTCGGGTGTCATGCCTTGACGACCCAACAACTGCCGATAGGCCTCCACGTCCAGGGAGCCGTCGGCCCGCCTCAGTGAGGCCAGCACCTCGTCGCGCATCAACTCTTGGGCCAGCCTCTGATCACTGACGTGAAGGCGGTATTGACCGGCCGCGGCGATGAGCACGCGGTCGCGCACCAGGCTCTCGAGGGAGGCATACCGCGCCTCGTCGGAATCGAGCAAGCGGGCGTCCAAATTGGGCACCGACTCCCTGAGTCTGCGGGCCCGCTCTTCATGAGCCTGATCCCATTCGACACGGGTGATGTCGCGTCCGTCCACCTGCGCGACCGCTTCAGACCTGTTGCCCAAGTTGATCACATTCTCTATGCCAAACAGTCCAAAGCCGGGGATGATGAGCAGCAGCAAGCCCACCATCAAGAGTTTGTTGTGCTTGCGAATGAAATCGAACATGCTTTGCAGTCTTTACAACAGGCTACCCGGTGGGGTAGATGCGTCTATCATCAAAAAGGGCGCGCTCCCGATCCGGTTGAGAGGCATTGGAGGCACAGGGTATGCAATGCACCACCTCCACCGACATGGCCGTTGCCGCCTCCCGGATGACCACACAGCCGCTGGGTTACGACCATCGAGCACACATCGAAGGCTCCCGCTTTCATTGGCAGGGCACTTTGTGCAGTGGCTTGTCAACCGTCGAAGCGGCAGTCATTGTACAAGGCCATTGACGGCAGCCGGCTTTGCGGTGCTGGCACTGTGCCGTGGTGTGAAAGGAAGACAGGCCGGCTGGATTGGCGCTCAAGGAATGATCATTCGGGCATAATTGACGTTTACGTTAACGTCAATCACCCCCAAAGAGGAGCACACATGGATATTGCGGGCAAAGTTTTCATCGTCACCGGCGGCGCGTCGGGTCTGGGCGAAGGCACGGCACGCATGCTGGCAGCCAATGGCGGCAAGGTGGTCATCGCCGACATGCAGGTCGAAAAAGGCGAGGCGGTGGCCAAGGACATCGGCGGTGCCTTCGTCAAGTGCGACGTCAGCAACGAAGCCGACGGCCAGGCCGTGGTGGCCCAGGCCGTCGCCATGGGCAAGCTCATGGGTCTGGTCAACTGCGCCGGCATCGCGCCGGCCGAGAAGACCGTGGGCAAGAACGGCGCACACTCGCTGGCCGTTTACACCAAGACCATCATGGTCAACCTGGTGGGCAGCTTCAACATGATCCGGCTGGCGGCCGAGGCCATGTGCAAGAACGAGCCTGAGGCAACGGGCGAGCGCGGCGTGATGATCAGCACCGCGAGCGTCGCCGCCTACGACGGCCAGATCGGCCAGGCCGCCTACGCTGCGTCCAAGGGCGGCGTGGTCGGCATGACGCTGCCGATCGCACGCGATCTCTCGCGCAACGGCATCCGCAACATGACGATTGCCCCCGGCATCTTCGGCACGCCCATGCTGTTCGGCATGCCACAGGAGGTGCAGGATGCGCTGGCTGCCAGCGTGCCCTTCCCCAGCCGCCTGGGCACCCCGGCCGACTACGCCAAGCTGGCCAAGCACATCATCGAGAACGACATGCTCAACGGCGAAGTGATCCGCCTGGACGGCGCCATCCGCCTGGCGCCGCGCTGATCGCGGCACAAAAGAAAAGCCCCGCCAGACGCATGTCTGGCGGGGCTTTTTTCTGCTGATCAGCCAGCGAGCGGACTTGACGCCCGGGGGCGTACAGGTCCGCTGCGAACCCGGTCAGTTCGTCTTGGACAGTTGGTCCAGGATGGCGGGGTTTTCCAGCGTGGAGGTGTCCTGGGTGATGGCTTCGCCCTTGGCGATCGAGCGCAGCAGGCGGCGCATGATCTTGCCCGAGCGTGTCTTCGGCAGGTTCTCGCCGAAGCGGATGTCCTTGGGTTTGGCGATCGGACCGATTTCTTTGCCCACCCAGTTGCGCAACTCGTTGGCGAGCGCCTTGGCTTCGTCGCCGGTCGGCAGCGGGCGCTTGAGCACGACGAAGGCCACAATGGCTTCACCGGTCAGGTCGTCCGGACGACCCACCACGGCGGCTTCGGCCACCAGGTCGGACTTGGCCACCAGCGCCGACTCGATCTCCATGGTACCCATGCGGTGACCGGACACGTTCAGCACGTCATCGATGCGGCCGGTGATGCGGAAGTAGCCACGGTCCGCGCTGCGCACGGCGCCGTCACCGGCCAGGTAGTAGCCCTTGAGCTCCTCGGGGAAGTAGCTCTTCTTGAAGCGTTCCGGGTCGCCCCAGATGGTGCGGATCATTGACGGCCACGGCTTTTTGACCACCAGGATGCCACCGGCGCCATTGGGCACGTCGTTGCCGGTCTCGTCGACGATGGCGGTGGTGATGCCAGGCAGCGGCAGCGTGCAGGAGCCGGGCACCAGCGGGGTGGCGCCGGGCAGCGGGGTGATCATGTGGCCGCCGGTCTCGGTCTGCCAGAAGGTGTCCACGATCGGGCAACGCTCGCCACCGACGTGCTTGTAGTACCACATCCAGGCTTCGGGGTTGATGGGCTCACCCACCGAACCGAGGATGCGCAGGCTCGACAAGTCCCAGTTCTTCGGATGCACCTTCTCGTCGGTGTCGGAGGCTTTGATCAGTGAACGGATGGCCGTGGGCGCGGTGTAGAAGATGGTGCACTTGTGCTTCTCGATCATCTGCCAGAAGCGGCCGGCGTTCGGGTAGGTCGGCACGCCTTCGAAGACGATCTGTGTGGCGCCAGCGGCCAGCGGACCGTAGGCGACATAGCTGTGGCCGGTGATCCAGCCGATATCGGCCGTGCACCAGAAGATATCGCTGTCCTTCAGGTCGAAGGTCCAGTTCATGGTAAGGTTGGCCCACAGCAAATAGCCACCGGTGCTGTGCTGCACGCCCTTGGGCTTGCCGGTGGAGCCAGAGGTGTAGAGCACGAACAGCGGGTGTTCGGCACCCACCATCTCGGCCGGGCAGTCGGTGGACTGGCCGGCCATCAGCTCGTGCATGAAACTGTCGCGGCCGGCCACCATGTTGCAGGCGGTCGGTGTGCGCTGGAAGACGATCACGTCCTTGATGGTGTCGCAACCGCCCATGGCGATGCCTTCGTCCACGATGGACTTGAGCGGCAACTCCTTGCCGCCCCGCAGCTGGTAGTTGGCGGTGATCACCGCCACGGCGCCAGCGTCCTGGATGCGCTCCTGCAGCGCCTTGGCCGAGAAACCGCCAAACACCACGCTGTGGGTGGCACCGATGCGGGCGCAAGCCTGCATGGCCACCACACCTTCAATGGTCATGGGCATGTAGATGACCACACGGTCACCCTTTTTTACACCACGCGCCTTCAAGGCATTCGCAAACTGCGACACTTTGGCCAGCAGTTCCTTGTAGGTGACCCTCGTGACCTCGCCGCCATCGGCTTCGAAGATGATCGCGGTCTTGTTCTCGACCGGCGTGCCCATGTGGCGGTCCAGGCAGTTGTAGGAGGCGTTGAGCTCCCCGTCCTCAAACCACTTGTAGAAGGGCTTGCTCGACTCGTCGAGCACTTTGGTGAACGGCTTGTGCCAGCTCAGGGTCTCGCGGGCGCGCCGGGCCCAGAAGCCTTCGAAGTCCTGCTCGGCTTCAGCACACAGCGCGCGGTAGGCGTCCATGCCGGCAATGCGGGCAGCCTTGACGGTGGCTTCGCTGGGTTCGAATACGCGGTTTTCGACCAGGGTGGATTGGATCGCCGACGACGGTGTGGACATGAATTGTCTCCTGCTGGGGGTGAAATAGTTCGCCCGCGACTGTGCGCAGACGCTCTTACGAGCCACTTACACAACCGCCACGCACGGGCCACGCAAGCTCGCGCGACAGCCAGGAAAGACCACCTCAAAGACCGATAGCCTCACACGGGCTGTGCCACGAGGTCATGCCCCTGAGCGGCTACCACACGCGCCCGGACGAACTCACCCACCTTGAGCGTTTTGCTGATCTTTTCCGGTGGTAACAGCCGAACCACACCATCAATTTCGGGGGCGTCAGCGTAACTGCGCCCTACCCCGCCTTTTTTGCCCATGTTCGGTGCCACATCCACCAGTACCTGCAGGGTGGCGCCCACACGCTGCTGCAACCGCTCGGTCGAAACCGCCTCGGCCACCGCCATGAAACGCTCCCGGCGCTCCTCGCGCAAGGCGTCCGGCACCGGATCGGGCAAGGCATTGGCAGCCGCACCCTGCACGGGCGAATAGGCAAAACAGCCTGCACGGTCGATGCGCGCCTCGCGCACGAAGTCCAGCAGGTGCTGGAATTCGGCCTCGGTCTCACCGGGGAACCCGGCGATGAAGGTGCTGCGCACGACGATTTGCGGACACATCTCGCGCCAGCGTGCGATGCGCTCAAGATTCTTCTCGCCACTGGCCGGCCGCTTCATGCGCCGCAGCACATCGGGGTGGCTGTGCTGCAGCGGCACATCCAGGTAGGGCAGGCACAGGCCCTCAGCCATCAGCGGGATGATGTCGTCCACATGCGGATAGGGATACACATAGTGCAGCCGCACCCAGGCACCGTAAGGCTTGGCCAGCTCGCCGAGCGAACGCACCAGGTCGAACATTCGGGTCTTGACGGGTTTGCCGTCCCAGAAACCGGTGCGGTACTGCACATCCACGCCGTAGGCCGACGTGTCCTGACTCACCACCAGCAGTTCCTTGACACCCGCCTCGAACAGCTTGCGCGCCTCGGTCAGCACATCACCGACGGGGCGGCTGACCAGATCACCGCGCATCGAGGGGATGATGCAGAACGTACAGCGGTGGTTGCAGCCCTCGCTGATCTTCAGGTAAGCGTAATGACGTGGCGTGAGCTTGATGCCCTGCGCCGGCACCAGATCGACAAAGGGGTCGTGTGGCTTGGGCAGGTGCTTGTGCACCGCCTCCATCACCTCGTGCGTGGCATGCGGCCCGGTCACCGCCAGCACGCTGGGGTGCATCTGCTGCACCAGGTTGCCGCCGCCATCGGCCTCGCGCGCGCCCAGGCAGCCGGTCACGATGACCCTGCCGTTTTCAGCCAGCGCCTCACCAATGGTGTCCAGGCTCTCCTTGACGGCATCGTCGATGAAACCGCAGGTGTTGACGATCACCAGATCGGCACCCGCAAAGGTCTTGGACGTCTGGTAACCCTCGGCGCTGAGTTGCGTGAGGATGAGTTCAGAGTCGGTCAGCGCCTTGGGGCAGCCCAGGCTGACAAAGCCGACTCTGGGCGCGGCGGCGCCCGTGGATGCGGTGGATTCGGTCATGCCCCGATTCTCTCAGACCGGGGCGTGGCGATCAGCGTTTGAGGCCAAGAGCCGCCAGCATCTGCTCGCTGTTCTTTTGCATCTGCTCCTGCATCTGGGTGAACGCATTGCGCGACTGTTCCATGTACGCCCCCATCATGCCCTGCATCAGGGGTGACTGCACGTTGGCAAACTGTTTCCACAGCTCGGGGCTCAGCCCCTTGGTCTGCTCGGCCATCTTGTTCTGCAGGTCCATGAAGATCTGGACGTTCTTTTCCAGATAGGAACCCATGAAGTCCTGCATGGCGTGGCCGTAGAAGCGGATGATGTTGGCCAGCACCTGCTCGGTGAAGATGGGCACACCGGCGGTTTCCTCTTCCAGGATGATCTGCAACAGGATGCTGCGGGTGAGGTCTTCGTTGGTCTTGGCATCACGGACCACGAAGTGCTCGTTGTCCATCACCAGCGCCTTCACTTCGGCCAGCGTGATGTAGGAGGAAGTGTCGGTGTCGTAGAGGCGGCGGTTGGGGTATTTTTTGATAACCCGCACACCATCGGAAGGAGCGCCGGCGGATTCGGCCTTGCTTTTGTGCACGGATGAGCTTTCAAAATGGAAGGAATGCCAACGCCTTCAGGAAAAAACCGCAGCAAACTCTTGATTTTAAAAATCACCTGTGTCCACTGTCAGCATGGGTTTACCCTGTGCAGTGCAACAAAAGAGCCCGGGCGGTCATGACCAGGCCCTGAAAACAAAAAAGCCTGACACGGGTCAGGCTTTGCTGCAATGGGCATCGAAAGTTTGGTAGGCGCGATTGGACTCGAACCAACGACCCCCACCATGTCAAGGTGGTGCTCTAACCAGCTGAGCTACGCGCCTACAAACGATCCGAAGGAATGATTATAGCACCCTATTTGGCCTCCATCGGCCGATGGGCGTCTATTTGCGCCGCACCACCCGGACGCCCGGCACATCGCCCACCACCGCCATGGCCCGGGCCACCTGCCGGGCGTCGGCCACTTCGATGGTAAAGGTCATCCAGGCCACGCCTTTGACCGTCTGCGTCTGCACGCCGATGACGTTCATCTTCTCGCGCGCGAACACGTCGGAGATGTCGCGCAGCAGCCCTTGCCGGTCTTGCGCTTCCACGGCAACGTCCACCGGGTAGACGGCCGCCCCATCGCGCGCGCCAGCGGTCTCCCCGCCCCACTGCACCTCGATCACCCGGTCAGGGTTCTGGCGCTGCAGGTGTGCGAAATCCGGGCAGTCGCTGCGGTGGATGCTCACGCCCTTGCCCCGGGTGACAAAGCCGCGGATCTCATCCGGCGGCGCCGGCTTGCAGCAGCGTGCCAGTTGCGTCATGAGCGAATCCACACCCACCACCAGCACGCCGCCGCGCGTGCCGGCCGAGGTCTTGCGGGGCTTTTTCAGCCATGGCAGCGGCGCCTCCGGGGCCGGCGGCTCGGCTGGCCGCAGATGGGTCTCGATCGCGCGCAGAGACAGCTCGTCCTTGCCCACCTGCTCAAACAGGGCCTGAGCCGATGCAAAGCCCATGGCCGCGGCCAGTTCCTCGTGTTTGAGCGCCGTCTTGCCCTCGCGCTGCAGCAGCTTCTCCACCGCCTCGCGGCCCCTGGCCACGGTTTCCTCCAGCGCCTGGGCGTTGAACCACGCCCGCACCTTGCTCTTGGCGCGGTGGCTGACGAGGTAGCCCAGTTCGCCGTTGAGCCAGTCGCGCGACGGACCGCCCTCCTTGGCGGCGATGATTTCGACCGTCTGCCCGTTCTGCAGCGGCGTGTTCAGGGTCACCATGGCGCCGTCCACACGCGCGCCGCGGCAGCGGTGGCCGAGGTTGGTGTGCACGGTGTAGGCAAAGTCCACCGGTGTGGCCCCCTGCGGCAGCTCGACGATGGCCGCATCGGGCGTGAGCACATAGATGCGGTCGTCGAACAGGCCCTGGGCGCTGCCACTGAGGTCGCGCTCCCAGGCCAGCAGCTGGCGCAGCACGGCAATCTTGGCGTCGTAGTCGGAACTGGCCGACACCCCCGCATAGCCCTTGGTGCCCGCCTCCTTGTAAGCCCAGTGCGCCGCCACCCCGTGCTCGGCATGATCGTGCATGGCCTGGGTGCGGATCTGGATTTCAAACGCCCGCCCCTGCCCGTCGCGCACGACCGTGTGCAGCGACTGGTAACCGTTGGGTTTGGGCTTGGCGATGTAGTCGTCGAACTCCTCCGGCACGGGCACAAACTGCGCATGCACATGGGCCAGCACGGCGTAGCAGTCGTTCACGTCGGGCACCACCACGCGCAGGGCGCGGATGTCGAACACCCGGTTGAAGTCCAGCGACTTGCCCCGCATTTTTTTGACGATGCTGTAGATGTGTTTGGGCCGCCCCTGCACCGATGCCGCAATACCCTGCTGCTGCAGTTGCTCCTGCAGGTGCTGGCGCACCTGCTCGACATGTGCCTCGCGCTCGGCCCGTTTCTCGTCGAGCCATCGGGCCACTTCCTTGTAGGTCGCCGGATCAAGGAAGCGGAAGGCCAGGTCCTCCATCTCCCACTTGATCTGCCAGATGCCCAGGCGGTTGGCCAGCGGTGCAAACACGTGCAGCGATTCGCTGGCCAGCGCCTCGCCAGGATCGCCTTTGGTGGCGGCAAAGTAACGCAGCGTCTGCAGGCGCGAGGCCAGCCGCAGCATGACCACCCGCAGGTCACGCGAGAAGGCCAGCAGCATCTTGCGCACGTTCTCGGTCTGGCTGGCGGCCAGTTCCGACACCGGCTGCTTGTTCGGCGAGCTCAACGGCTGTGCGGCGGCCAAGGCCGCCTGACGCTCTTCGTCTTTGCGCGCCTGCACCTGGGCCGCCTTCAGGCGGGCCTGGCGCTGCAGCTGCACCAGCTTGGTGGTCTCGACGGCCAGGGCGGCGAAGGGTTCACCAAAGGCCTTGGCAATCGTCTCCTGCGGGCGGTTGAGGTGCTGGCAGGCATAGACCAGATAGGCCGCCGCCTGCATGGCTTCTGAGCCACCGATTTCCTGCAGGATGCGGGCCACCGCATCCGCATGGGCCAGGGTGTTTTCGCCGGTGCCCAACGGCTCATAGGCCAGCAAAGGTTCGGCAAAAGCACGCGCGCGGCTGAGTGCCTGCGCCTCTTGTGGCAGGCTCAGCGAGGTGGCGGTGACGATGGCCGCCGGCGTCTGCACAGCGGTCGATGGATCGTCGGCGCCGGGCAAGGCTGTGCGCTTCATGCGGCTGCTGGCTCCGACCACAGAAACTGCCGGACAGCGTCCACCTGGTCGTCGCTGACCAGCGTGGGCGCGTGGCCCACCCCTTCAAATTCCACACAGGTCGCCCGCGGTCCGCGCTGTCCCATCTCGCGGGCGGTTTCGCGCGTCAGCAGGTCCGAATCAGCCCCGCGCAGCAGCAGCGTCGGGCAGCGGATGGCGTCGTAGGCCGCCCACAGTGCGGCCTCTCCTTCGCGCAGGCTCTGGTGCACTGCGTCCTCATCGGTGCGGGCGGTCAGGGCGCGCAAGGGCTCGCCGATGGCGGGGTCGTAATGCAGGCACCACTGCCCCTCGCGCTGGCGCAGCATGGGGCGCGAGAGTGCGGCCCACTGCTGTGGGGTGTGCGGGCCGAAGCCGGCGGAGATCTGGGCCATGTGGTCAAAAGCCGCCTGTTCGCTGTCAAAGCACATGTGGCGGCCGACATAGGTGGCAATGCGCTGCAGCGCCGCCCACTGGATCACGGGCCCCACGTCATTGAGCACCAGCCGGCGCGGCGCCAGCGCCGGCTGCGAAGCCAGTGCCAGGCCGATCAGCCCGCCCATGCTGGTGCCCACCCAGTCGATGACCACCGCCGGGTTCTGCGCACGCAGGTGGGCAACCAGTTGCGCCAGATCGGCCGCATAGGTGGGAACCTGGTAGAGCATCGGATCGGCCAGCCAGTCGCTGTGGCCACGGCCGGCCACGTCGACCGCCAGCACGCGGGCGCGTGGCGTCAGGGCCTGCGCGAGCACGTCGAAGTCGCGGCCCTGTCGGGTCAGGCCGTGCACGGCGATCACCACCTGCGCAGCATCCGCGCCGCTCTGGCAGGGCCAGTCCCAGTAGGCCAGCCGGCGCGGCGCGCCATCGCGGTTGAGCGGGCCGGTGACCGGCAGGAACTGGAGCTGGGGAGACTGCATGGGGCCGATCTGCCTTCAGGGCGTCCGTGATAATGGATTGAAAGTTGTTCAACCGATCGTAATGGAACTGGAGATCACCAATGCTCAAGAACAAGACTGCCCTCGTCACAGGCTCCACCAGCGGCATTGGCCTGGGCATAGCCAAGGCGCTGGCGCGCCAGGGGGCCAACATCGTGCTCAACGGCTTCGGCGACGCCGAAGGCCCCCAGGCCGAGATCGCGGCGCTGGGCGTGCAGGTGGCCTACCACGGGGCGGACATGAGCAAGCCCGTGGAAATCGAAGCCATGATGGCCTTCGCTGCAGCAAAGTTCGGCCGGGTGGACATCCTGGTCAACAACGCCGGCATCCAGCACGTGGCCAAAGTGGAGGACTTTCCGGTCGAGCGTTGGGACGCGATCATCGCCATCAACCTCAGCAGCGCCTTCCATGCCACGCGGCTGGCTTTGCCAGCCATGAAGGCCGCCAACTGGGGGCGGATCATCAACGTCGCCTCGGTGCACGGGCTGGTGGCCTCGGCCGAAAAGTCGGCTTATGTGGCGGCCAAGCATGGCGTGGTGGGGCTGACCAAAGTCACGGCACTGGAAACCGCCACCACCGGCGTGACCTGCAACGCCATCTGCCCGGGCTGGGTGCTCACACCGCTGGTGCAGAAGCAGGTGGACGCGAAAGCGGCCGCGCTGGGCCTGTCAAACGCCGACGCCACAAAACTGCTGCTGGGCGAGAAGGAGCCCTCCATGCAGTTCACCACACCCGACGAACTGGGCGAGCTGGCGGTGTTTTTCTGCTCGCCGGCGGGCAACAACGTGCGCGGCGTGGCCTGGAACATGGACGGCGGCTGGGCCGCACAGTAAAACCCCACCGCCCTTGTCGGGCGTGGTGTTCCAGCCAGCGTCGAACACCACACCCGCAAAAGGCCCGCGATGGTGGGCCTTTGTCAGGGTCGAAGGCCGTTGCGCTGACGGCTGCCGGGCCATCAGCGCAACTGCACCGAGCCTGAAACCGTGATGTTGACTGTGGCCTTGCCCGCCTCCACCGGTACCGGTGTGTCGGCCATGACCGCCTTGGCCTGCACCGCCATCGCACGCGGATAGGGGCGCACGCTCTCCTGGTCGGCCGAACTGACCGACACCTCGCGCAGCGCATAGCCCTGGAAACCAAAGGCACGCGCCACCTCGCCCGCCCGGGCCTTGAAACGCTCAATGGCCATCGCCTGCACATCCGACTCCAGCTTGCGCTGCGCCTCGCGCGAGAGCGAGAAGCCGACCTGGCCAAGGGTCAGCGTCTGGATCTGGCCGGCGGTGGAGCTGATGCGGGCAAAGTCGCGCCCTTCGATGACCAGTTCGGCCGTTCCCTGCCAGCCGTTGATCTTGCCGTTGCTGCCGTAGCGGGGATACAAGCTCAATGGCCCGGTGCGGACCTGCATCTGTTGCGGCTGCGCAGAGGCTCGGGCGACCGCCAGTGCCGCATCCAGCGCCGTCTTGAGCTGGGTCTGCACGCTGGCGGCATCGGCCCCTTCCCGGGTCGTGTTCAGGTGCATGGTCAACCAGTCTTGCGGTACCTCCAGATAGCCACTGGCCGACAGATTGACCACATTCCCCTGACCTGGCACCACCGCCGGTTGTGCCCACAAGGCGGCACTGGCACCCGCACTGCAAGCGAGCACCACACAGCAACGCAAGGCCGCGGCAACGGGACTCGACCCGCGACCGGCCAAAAAGGTCAACGCAGAAGACGGGGGCTGGGGCAGGTTCATGGTCTAGGGTGCTGCGACGGGTTTGAAGGACTGCTGGCGCAACTGCTCTCGCAGGTGTGCCCGCTCTTGAGCGCTGATCTGGTAAGTCGGCCGCTCAGCCGCGTTGGGGGGCCGGCGCAGGCTCTCACGCAGCGACGCAGCGCGCGGTGCCGCGGCCGCGTCGGCCGGCACACCCACCACCGCGGGGGTGGCTGTTTCCAGCGGTCGCGCGGCAGAAGCCGGGCCACTGGCCTGCGCAGCCCATGGGCACAGGGCCAGCAGCGTGGCGGTGTGGAGCAGGGACAACTTCATGAAAAGACGTCGACAAAAGAGCTGTCATTGTGCAGGCACGAACGGCGGCAACCCAGGTCGCCAATGGTGTTGATGTGTAACAAGCGGTCAAACACGCGGTACAACACAAGAGGTCGCCCCACATGACACCCACTTGACAATGCCACAATCGTGTCGGTGACACCCTTGGAGAGTTGCCCACATGCCACCCGCCAACGCCCAACAGCACAAGATTCTGGTGGTGGACGATGACGTCCGCATCCGCGACCTGCTGCGCCGTTACCTGACGCAGGAGAAGTTTGACGTGGTGTTGGCCGAGGACGGCAAGGCCCTCAGCCGGGTGTTGCAGCGCGAATCGGTCGACCTGATGGTGCTCGACTTGATGATGCCCGGCGAGGACGGCCTGTCCATTTGCCGGCGCCTGCGCGCCCAGGGCGACCAGACCCCCATCATCATGCTCACCGCCAAAAGTGAGGATGTGGACTGCATTGTGGGCCTGGAGGTGGGCGCCGACGACTATCTGGGCAAACCCTTCAACCCGCGCGAGCTGCTCGCCCGCATCCATGCCGTGCTGCGCCGCCGTCCGCCGGCCGAGGCACCCGGTGCCCCCTCGCAGGAACCCGAGCGGGTGCAGTTCGGGCCGTTTGAGTTTGACCTGAGCTTGCGCACCCTGCGCAAGAACGGCCAAGACCTGCCGCTGACCACCGGCGAATTTGCCATGCTCAAGGCCTTGGTGCGCCACCCGCGCCAGCCCTTGACGCGCGAGCGACTGGCGCAACTCACGCGTGGCCGCGAGTTCGAGCCGTTTGACCGCAGCCTGGACGTGCAAGTCTCGCGCCTGCGCAAACTGATCGAGGAAGACCCCTCCTCGCCCCGCTACCTGCAAACCGTCTGGGGTGTGGGGTATGTGTTCGTGCCCGATGGACACGCGGCATGAGCCGTCCGGCGCAAGCCCGTTTCGATGCCCGGCCTGACCCGACCGACACGGCTCCGGCGCCACTGGAGGCCCGGCGTCCGCGCGAACTGAGCCTGTTCTGGCGCACTTTTTTCATGCTGTCGCTGCTGCTGCTGGGCTGCATCGTCGCCTGGCTGCAAACCTTCCGTGCGCTGGATTTTGAGCCCCGCGTGTTGCAGAGCGCGCAGCAGCTGGCCTCGCTGGTCAACCTCAGCCGCGCCGCGCTGGTGCACTCGGACGCCATCGCCCGTGTTTCGCTGATCAAAACCCTGGCAGACGAAGAAGGTGTGCGCATCGCTGTGCGAGAACCGGGCGACACCTTCAAACCGTACGACAGCGATGCGCTCAGCCGCGAAGTGACCGCGCAACTGCAGACCCGGCTGGGTACCGGCACCGTGGTGGCCCGCGAGGTCAACGGAACGCCGGGCCTGTGGATCGGCTTTTTCATCGAGGAGGACCCCTACTGGCTGCTGACCGACCGCTCGCGGCTGGGGTCGATCACGGGCACCACCTGGCTGGTCTGGCTGGGTACGGCCGCGCTGCTGTCGCTGGCCGGAGCAGCGCTCATTGCCGGCCTGATCAACCGCCCATTGAAAAACCTGTCATTTGCTGCCAGCCGCCTGCGCGAAGGCGATTTCGAGGCCAGCCAACTCAGCGAAGCGGTGGCCACCAGCGAAATCCGCGAGGTCAACATCGGCTTCAACCGCATGGCGCAGCGCTTGTCCCAGATCGAGCAAGACCGCGCGCTGATGCTGGCGGGTATTTCGCACGATTTGCGCACCCCGCTGGCGCGCCTGCGGCTGGAGACCGAAATGAGCGTGGCCGACCCGCAGGCGCGCGAGCACATGGCAGCCGACATTGAACAGGTCAACGCCATCATCGACAAATTCCTCGACTATGCCCGGCCAGAACAGCCGGCGCCCGAAGCGGTGGAACTGCGGCCGGTCATTGAGACAGCGTTGCACCCCGCCAGCGGCGACCCCAACACCGTGGTCACGCTGCGCATGGCGCCGGGCACGGCGGTGCTGGGCGACCCCACGGAACTGCATCGCGTGTTTGCCAACCTGGTGGAAAACGCCCAGCGCTATGGCCGAGACAACCTGACCGGTGTGCTGCGCATCGATGTCACCGTCAAAGTCAAAGATGACTGGGTGCTGATCAAGCTGCGCGACCATGGCGCCGGTGTCAGCCCCGAGCAACTGGGCCAACTGACCCAACCCTTCTTCCGCGGTGATGCCTCGCGCTCCCTGGCCACCGGTACCGGATTGGGGCTGGCCATTGTGGAACGCGCCATCCACCGCATGGGCGGGCGCTTTGGCCTGGCCAACAGCACCAGCGGCGGGCTGGCGGCCTATATCAAGCTGCCACGCGCCCGGGCCTGAGCCACCACCTCCGCCGCAGCCTCAGCCGCGGGCCAGCAAAACGGCGGCGCGCGCCTCGATCGACAGACCCTGCCCCACCGGCCCGAGCTTTTCGGCCGTCTTGGCCTTGACGTTCACCTGCTCCACGGCCACGCCCAGCGCGGCCGCGATGCATGCCACCATGGCCGGGATGTGCGGCGCCAGCTTGGGCGCCTGGGCGATCACGGTGCTGTCCACATTGCCGATCGCGTACCCCGCGGCGCGCACCCGCCGTGCCGCTTCGGCCAGCAGCACCGCCGAATCGGCGCCCTTGAACCGCGCGTCGGTATCCGGGAAGTGGCGCCCGATGTCGCCCAGGCCCGCCGCACCCAGCAAAGCATCGGTGATGGCGTGCAGCAGCACGTCGGCGTCGGAATGGCCCAGCAGACCGGCAGGGTGCGGGATGGTGACGCCGCCGATGATCAGCGGCCGACCCGGCACCAGGGCGTGCACGTCCCAGCCCTCACCGATGCGAAAAGGAATGCTCATGTTCGGGCTTTCAGGATGGCTTCGGCCAGGGCGAAGTCTTCGGGGTAGGTGACTTTGAAGTTCTGCGCACTGCCGGGCACCAGGCGCGGCGAATGGCCGGCCAGCTCCATGGCACTGGCTTCGTCGGTGACGCCGTGAAAACCGCTGTCGGCGCGCAAGGCCAATGCGGCGTGGAGCGCCCCGATGCGGAACATCTGCGGCGTCTGCGCCAGCCACTTGTCAGACCGGTCCACCGTGGCCGCCACCCGGCCACCCGCCTCGGCCTTGAGGGTGTCCGGCAGCTTGAGCGCCAGCAGCCCCCCCACCGGATCGTCCTGACAGGCGTCGATCAGCGCGTCGATCTGCGCCGGGGTGATCAGGCAGCGTGCTGCGTCGTGCACCAGCACCCAGTCGTCGGCCTGGGCGCCGCCGTCGAGCAGCGCGCGCAGGCCGTTGAAGACGGATTCGGCACGGCTGGCCCCGCCGCAGCGGGCCAGCGTCACCTGCGGATCATCGATGTTCAGGAATCGATCGGCCGGGGACACCACCAGCAGCACCCGCTCGATCCGCCGCACCGCCTGAAAAGCGGCCAAGGTGTGCAGCACCAGCGGCAACCCCAGCAGCGGCTCGTACTGTTTGGGGCCGGCGGTACCGGCACGCGAACCCGTGCCGGCGCAGGGCAAGAGCGCAAAACAGCGCGCCTGAGGGCGGGGGAAAGCGGGCGTGGGTGCGTCGGTCATGGGCAGGCGCGCATTCTAAAATCAGCCCAGCCACCCCCCGGCTTGCTGCCGGGGGGTTTTCGCGCTTTTTGCCTGCCTGCCTGCCTGCCATGGACCTGCCCAAGCTCAAACCCGGTCAACGTTTCCACCTGCCCCGCCCTGCCGGTGCGGCCGATGCACTGCTGCTGGCCCAGTTGGCAGCGCGGGAAAAGGCCGCCGGTCGGCCTGTGGCCATCGTCACCGCCGACGCAACCGACGCGCAGCGCCTGCTCGACGAAATGGCCTTCTTCGCGCCCGATCTGCGCTGCGCCCTGTTCCCCGACTGGGAAACCCTGCCCTATGACGCCTTTTCGCCGCACCAGGACCTGATCAGCGAACGCCTGGCCACACTCTGGCGTATCCAGCAGCGCGACAAAGACACCAGCGCCGACGTGGTGCTGGTGCCCGCCACCACCGCGCTCTACCGGCTGGCGCCGCCGTCGTTCCTGGCCGGCTACACCTTTCAGTTCAAGGTCAAACAGAAACTCGACGAAGCCAAGCTCAAGGGCCAGCTCACCCTGGCCGGCTACAACCATGTGACCCAGGTGGTCAGCCCCGGCGAATACGCGGTGCGCGGCGGGCTGATCGACCTCTTCCCCATGGGCTCGCCGGTCCCCTACCGGGTCGATCTGTTCGACGACGAGATCGATTCGATCCGCACCTTTGACCCCGACAGCCAGCGCAGCCTGTACCCGGTGCCCGAAGTGCGGCTGCTGCCCGGGCGCGAATTCCCCATGGACGAGGCGGCGCGGGCGCGCTTTCGCAGCCGCTGGCGCGAACTGCTCGAAGGCGACCCGACCAAGAGCCGCATCTACAAAGACATGGGCAACGGCGTGGCCACCGCCGGCATCGAGTACTACCTGCCGCTGTTCTTTGAAGAAACGGCCACCGTCTTCGACTACCTGGGCGAGCAGGCCACGGTAGTGCTGCACGGCGACCTGGAACCGGCCTTCCAGCGCTTCTGGCAAGACACGCAGGACCGCTACCGCCTGGTCCGCGGCGACCCGGACCGCCCCGCCCTGCCGCCCGAGAGCCTGTTCCTGTCGATCGAGCAGTTCTACGGCGAAGCCAATACCCATGCGCAATTGGCGATCCGGCCCGCCGTCGAAGACATCGCCGACAACGCTTTCGCGCAAAAGCTCGGTGAGCTGGCCGCGGTGCGCGGCGCCGAAGACCCGCTGTCGCGCCTGCACGGCCACATCCGCAACACCGCGCACCGGGTGCTGCTGCTGGCCGAGAGCGATGGCCGGCGCGAGAGCCTGCTGGACTTTCTGCGTGCCAGTGGCCTGAACCCGCCAGCCTTCGATTCGCTGGCCGAGTTCGAGGCCAGCGATGAAAAGGTGGGCATCGCCACCGCCGGGCTGACGGTGGGCTTTTCCTGGCTGGCAGCGGGTATCGACTTCGTCACCGAAACCGAGCTGTTCGCCGCCGGCCCAACCACCCGCCGGCGCAAGAAGCAGGAACAGGTCAGCGACGTCGACGCGCTGATCAAGGACCTGTCCGAACTCAACGTGGGCGACCCGGTGGTGCACAGCGCCCACGGCATTGGCCGCTACCGGGGCCTGGTCAACCTGGACATGGGCGACAAGAACCCCGATGGCTCGCCCGCGCTGCAGGAGTTCCTGCACCTCGAATACGCCGACAAGGCGGTGCTGTACGTGCCGGTGAGCCAGCTCAGCCTGATCGGCCGCTACACCGGCGTGAGCGCCGACGAAGCGCCGCTGCACAAACTGGGCAGCGGCCAGTGGGAAAAGGCCAAGCGCAAGGCCGCCGAGCAGGTGCGCGACGCCGCCGCTGAGTTGCTGAACATCTACGCCCGCCGCGCGGCGCGCCAGGGCCACGCCTTCCGCTTCAGTGCGCAAGACTACGAGGTGTTCGCCAACGACTTCGGCTTCGAGGAAACGGCCGACCAGAAAGCCGCGATCCACGCCGTCATCCAGGACATGATCAGCCCGCAGCCGATGGACCGCCTGGTCTGTGGCGATGTGGGCTTCGGCAAGACCGAGGTCGCGCTGCGCGCCGCCTTTGTCGCCGTCACCGGCGGTAAGCAGGTCGCGTTTCTGGCCCCGACCACGTTGCTGGCCGAGCAGCATTACCAGACGCTGGTGGACCGCTTCGCCAAGTGGCCGGTGAAGGTGGCCGAGATGAGCCGGTTCCGCTCGCAAAAGGAAATCACGGCCGCGATGAAGGGCATCAGCGACGGCAGTGTCGACATCGTGGTCGGCACGCACAAGCTGCTCTCCGAGAAGACGCAGTTCAAAAACCTGGGCCTGCTCATCATCGACGAGGAACACCGTTTCGGCGTGCGCCACAAAGAGGCCATGAAGCAGCTGCGCGCCGAGGTGGACGTGCTCACGCTCACCGCCACCCCCATCCCGCGCACCCTGGGCATGGCGCTCGAAGGCCTGCGCGACCTGTCGGTCATCGCCACCGCACCGCAGCGCCGCCTGGCCATCAAGACCTTTGTGCGCAACGAAGGCAACGGCGTGATCCGCGAAGCCGTGCTGCGCGAATTGAAACGCGGCGGCCAGGTCTACTTCCTGCACAACGAGGTCGAGACCATCGAGAACCGCAAACAAAAGCTCGAAGAAATCCTGCCCGAGGCGCGTATTGCGGTCGCCCACGGCCAGATGCCCGAGCGCGAGCTGGAGCGGGTGATGCGCGATTTCGTGGCGCAGCGCTACAACCTGCTGCTGTGCTCGACCATCATCGAGACCGGCATCGACGTGCCCACCGCCAACACCATCGTCATGAGCCGCGCCGACAAGTTTGGCCTGGCCCAGCTGCACCAGCTGCGCGGCCGGGTGGGCCGCAGCCACCACCAGGCCTACGCCTACCTGCTGGTGCCCGAGATCGAAGGCCTGACCAAACAGGCCGCCCAGCGGCTGGACGCGATCCAGCAGATGGAAGAACTGGGCAGCGGCTTCTACCTCGCCATGCACGACCTGGAAATTCGCGGCGCGGGCGAAGTGCTGGGCGAAAACCAGAGCGGCAACATGCTGGAGGTCGGCTTCCAGCTCTACAACGAGATGCTCAGCGAGGCGGTGAAGGCGCTCAAGGCCGGGCGCGAGCCGGACCTGCTCTCGCCCCTGTCGGTCACCACCGACATCAACCTGCACGCCCCCGCCCTGCTGCCCAACGACTATTGCGGCGACGTGCACCTGCGCCTGTCGTTCTACAAAAAACTCGCCACCGCCAAAACCACCGACCAGGTGGACGCACTGCTGGAAGAAATCGTCGACCGCTTCGGCAAGCTGCCACCGCAAACCCAAACCCTCATCGACGTGCACCGCCTGCGCGTGCTCTCCGCTCCGTACGGCGTGGTCAAGGTCGATGCGACACCGGGCGTCATCCACATCACCTTCCGGCCCAACCCGCCCATCGAGCCGATGCGCATCATCGAGCTGATCCAGAAGAACAAACACATCAAATTGGCAGGCAACGAGAAGCTGCGCATCGAACGCGCCCTGCCGGAAGTGAAGGACCGGGTGCAGATGGTGCGCGACGTGCTGCGGAGCTTGGGGCAGCCGCTGAAGGCAGCAGCCACAGCCATTGCGACTTGATCTGCATGGACAGCGCCGAACCTGGAGCGCTGCCTCTTGCGTGGACATATCCCGAACTGGTCTTTCCCACCTTCCAATGGGGTACCTCGCCCTCAGTGAAACCGGGCGTGGAGTGTGTCAGGAGCACACACTGAACCGGGTCAGGCTTGGATGCTGAACATGGACCATGTTGAGACTCCACAGCACAAAGAAAAAAGTCCTTGAAAATCAAGGACTTGAATCTTTTTGGCGGAGAGGGCGGGATTCGAACCCGCGGTGGGGATTAGCCCACACACGCTTTCCAGGCGTGCGACTTAAACCGCTCATCCACCTCTCCGCGTAGCCTTCTAGTATAGCAGTGCACCGATGAAGTATCGACCGATTTTGAACGACGGGCGTGTGGGCGACGCCCAGAAGGTACACAAAAAAGGCCACCCGAAGGTGGCCTTTGCCGGATCTTGCTGGATACCTGGGGAGGCGATCAGCGGATCACGGCGAGTTCGGAGCGCTTGCCACCTTTGTAGGTGTACAGCGTCAGAGCGCCGTTCTTGATGTCGCCCTTCTCGTCAAAGGCGATCTGGCCGGTCACGCCCTTGTAGTTGGTTTCCTTGAGCTTGGGCAGGTACTTGGCCGGATCGGAAGAGTCGGCTGCCTTCATGGCCTCGACCATCACCATCACGGAGTCGTACACGTAGGGGGCGTACACCTGCACATCGGCGTTGAATTTGGCCTTGAAGTCGGCGCGGAACTTGTCCATGCCGGCTTTGGCTTCGCCTTCCACACCGCCGGCTTCGGCGCAGTAGACCTGCTCGTCGCTCATGCCGTCGCCAGCCAGATCGACCAGACCCGACGAGCAGATGCCGTCGCCGCCCATGAACTTGGCCTTGATGCCCAGCGCCTTCATCTGCTTGAGCATGGGGCCGGCCACGGCATCCATACCACCGAAGAAGATGATGTCAGGCTTCTTGGCTTTCAGGGTGGTCAGGATGGCGTTGAAGTCGGTGGCCTTGTCGTTGGTGAACTCACGACCCACGATCTTGCCGCCAGCGGCGGTCACGCCTTTTTCAAACTCGTCAGCCACACCCTGGCCGTAGGCGGTACGGTCGTCGATGACGGCAATGCTCTTGCCCTTGAGAGTTTCCACAGCGTATTTGCCGAGGGTGCCACCGAGGTGGACGTCGTCAGCCACGACGCGGAAGGCACCTGCGTAGCCCTGGCGGGTGTACTTCGGGTTGGTGGCCGAGGGGGAAATCTGGGGAATACCAGCGTCGTTGTAAATTTGCGACGCGGGGATGGTGGTACCCGAGTTGAGGTGACCGATCACGCCATTGACCTTGGCATCCACCAGCTTTTGGGCTGCTGCGGTGCCCTGCTTGGGATCGCCAGCATCGTCTTCTGCCAGCAACTCGAACTTGACCGGCTGACCGCCAATGCTCAGGTTGGCCGCGTTCAACTCGTCGATGGCCATGCGGGCGCCGTTCTCGTTGTCTTTGCCGAGGTGGGCGATGGCACCGCTGGTCGGTCCCACGTGACCGATCTTGATCACACCACCGGCGGCAGGGGCTGCAGCGGGCGCGGCAGCGGGTGCTGCAGCAGGAGCAGCTTCTTCTTTTTTACCGCAAGCGGCCAGGGCGACCGCAGCGGCGAGCACAGCCAGTTTCAGATTCAGTTGCATAGATAGCCTCGGGAAGGAATGGTATTGAACTGCGGAGGGAACTTTTCTCCACACCCAATAAGATAACCCAAATTCCCAAAACTCTGGATGCCACGCGGTTCGCGGGGGTGATGATCGAGGGTTTGCCCGGATGTCCTTTCTACGGCTGCCCGCCTGCGGTCGGTGCTTGTGCTCCCGTGCACGGCGGCTGAGAACATCCGCAAGGCTGGCACGACCGCCGCTGCGTGCAGCGTCGCAGCGCCGCAGCGCTGCCTTCACCCGACGGCCATGGCCTGCAGATCGAGGTGTTTGGGTTCGATGCCTTGGGACTTGTAGCGCCGCCAGCGCTCGCGTGCCAGGTCGCGCACCACGGGGTCCCGGGTGACGACCTCAATCACGCGGGCAAAGCGTTCAAAGCCCTGCGGCCAGGCGTCGCGCAGGTTCACCAGCACCGGGGCCGGGACATGCGAGGTGCCGACAGCATCGGCACTGCGGATGACGATGGGCGTCCGGGCGAGAACCCAGGGTAGCGCATCGTCACGCACATGGGGGACAAATTCGGTGGCCATCCAGGTCCAGAGGTGCTGATCCAGTTCGCTGGCCAACGGCTCGTCGGCCCACACCAGGACGCTGGCGCCCTGGCGGTGTGCCTTGCGCAACAAACGGCAGGCGTACACCAGCCGATCGGGCGCGTTGAAATGAAAGCTGACCTCGGGCAGATCGGGCATGACGGCAGGCTGCGGTCGGCAGGCGGTTCAGGCCTTGAGAGCGGCAGCCTTTTGGGATGCTTTCGGAGCCGGCTTGGAGGCGGCCAGGCCGAGCAGATAGTGCACCAGCAACGGCACCGGTCGACCCGTCGCACCTTTGGCTGCGCCACTTTTCCAGGCCGTTCCGGCGATGTCCAGGTGCGCCCACGCCGCCTCACCCACAAACTTTTGCAGGAACTTGGCTGCGGTGACCGCGCCAGCGGCGCGGCCCGCCACGTTGCCCATGTCGGCGAAGTTGGACTTCAGGCCCTCTGCATACTCGTCGTCCAGGGGCATGCGCCAGCACGGGTCTAGCGCCGCATCGCCGGCCGCCAGCAGCGCCTGCGCCAGTGCATCATCGGCTGAAAACAGACCCGAGCGTACCCCACCCAGGGCGATGACGCACGCGCCTGTGAGCGTGGCAATGTCCACCACCGCACGGGGTTTGAAACGGGCGGCATAGGTGAGCGCATCGCACAGGATGAGACGGCCCTCGGCGTCGGTGTTGAGGATCTCGATGGTCTGCCCGCTCATGCTGGTGACCACGTCGCCCGGTTTGACGGCCAGCCCGTCGGGCATGTTCTCGCAACTGGGGATCAAACCCACCACATTGATGGCAGGCTGCAACTCCGCCAGGGCGGCAAAGGTGCCCAGCACGCTGGCCGCGCCCCCCATGTCGAACTTCATTTCGTCCATGTCGGCGGCGGGCTTGATGGATATGCCACCGGTGTCAAAAGTGATGCCCTTGCCCACCAGCACCACCGGTGCCTCGGCCTTGGGGGCGCCGCTGTAACGCAGCACGATGAACCGCAGCGGCTCGGCCGACCCCTGGGCCACGGCCATGAACGCGCCCATCTTGAGCGCAGCGACCTCTTTGGGTCCGAGCACTTCGGTCTTGATGCGGTGCAGGCGGCCGAGCTTGCGTGCCGCGTCAGCCAGCTGGCTGGGCGTGGCCATGTTGCCCGGGCGGTTGGCCCATTCCTTGGCCAGTTCCACACCGGCCACCAGCGCCCGCCCCTGCTGGAAGCCGGCGCGCACCGTCTCGGTGTGTTGGACACCGACCACCACTTTTTGCAGGGTGCGCGCCTTGGCGGACGGCTTGCTGTACGTGTAAACGTAGCTGGCGTCGGCACAAGCGGTGATGGCTGCGCACACGCAGGCCTCATGGTGATCGGCCAGCAAATGCAGGCTCAGAGCCAGCTTGCGCACCGGGGCCGACTTGAGGCTGGCCATGCCCGCCGCAACCGCCTTGCGCACCGACCGGGGGCTGCCGTCGCCCGCCCGGACCAACACCAGCCGTGAAGCCTTGAAGCCGGCAGGCCGGTAGGCGGACAGGCAGGCGCCCACGTCTGCGCCCAGGTCGCCCTGCTGCCAGGCTGCTTCGATCAACTGAGACAGGGGATCTGTTACTGCACGCAGCGCCTGCGAGCGGTCATCAGGCACGAGGACCAGCAGCGCATCAGCTGCCCATTCAGCACAGGCGTCAAACGAGAGGGCTTTGAGTTCGAAGTCCATAATCGTGGTTGATAAAACAGTACTTTCAATGTTATTCCATTCAACCCTCAGGCGAGAGCTGGCGCGCAGTTTTGGTGCGACCTTGGTGGTCTTGTTCACCATCGTGCTGACCATGCTGCTGATCCGCACGCTGGGCCTGGCTTCCAAGGGCAGCGTCAACCCGGAGGAGATCATGCTGGTGCTCGGCTACACCGTGCTCGGCCGCATGCCCACGGTGCTGACGCTGGCCCTGTTCATGGCCATTGTGTTCACCCTCTCCCGCTGGTACCGCGACAGCGAAATGATCATCTGGCATGCCAGCGGCCGCTCGCTGGGCAGTTTCATCGGGCCGGTGATGCGTTTTGCCTGGCCTGTTTTGCTGGTGGTGACGCTCATGGTGGTGTTTGTCTGGCCCTGGGCCAACCAGCAAACCGAAGATCTGCGGGGGCGCTTTGAACGTCGGGGCGACCTGGAACGTGTGGCGCCCGGGCAGTTCCAGGAATCGTCGAACGGGCAGCGCGTGTTTTTCATCGACAAGGACACCGGACGG